>PPYE01432679.1_pt1 | contig 36070 bp, 40 predicted proteins | sample 1559881 | NCBI WGS metagenome assembly PPYE01 (sample SAMN08240022, study PRJNA423297) | Human gut metagenome, whole genome shotgun sequencing project.
ATACTATGTGCCGATGAAGAATATTGTGGTTATGGAGGATGCAGTAAAGAAGTTTAACAGAAATATTGCTGTCATAAGGTTGGAGGAAGCTGTGCTTGGCAGAGGAGAAAGGAAAAGCCGGAAAAGATTTCAGATGCACGAGGGTGTGCTTTCCTGTCAAGAGGACAATGGAATCTTTTCCGGCTTTTGACCTTATCTTTTACTTTAGCATATCTGCCAGCTGCTTTTTCGGTACAACTCCCACGGATTTGTTTACTACCTGGCCGTTTCGGAAAACCATGACGGTGGGGATATTCATTACACCGAACTGTGCCGCAAGATTTGGAGCAGCATCCACATCGATCTTTCCAACCTTATAGGTTCCGTTTGCCTCCTGAGAAAGTTCTTCGATGACAGGCGCCAGCATTTTGCAGGGCATGCACCAGGTTGCCCAAAAATCTACCAATACAGGTACAGGGGAATTTAATACTTCTTTTTCAAAATTTGCAGATGTAATTTCCATTGCCATAGATGAATCTCTCCTTTATTTATAAATAGGTCGTTTGTTAAATACAGTATAGTCCAGAAAAAGAGAAATGTCTGTAACAAAGTTACATTTTCCCTGTATTTTTTAAATAATTTACAGCTTTTGTTCCTGCAAGGGCACCTTCATAGACCGCTTTGGCGATCTGCAGAAGACCTCCGGTGCAGTCTCCGGCGGCAAATAATCCGGGAAGTGCAGTGCTGGTATCAGCTTCGATCACAATATGATTGTTTTCCATTACCAGACCAAGCTTCCTGGCGATATCTGTGCTGTCTGCAGTGCCCAGAGCCACGAAGAGACCGGACAGAGGAAATTTTTCGTGATCTTCAAGCTCTACATAAGAGAGTGAAGAGGTTCCGCCTGCACTGATGATACGGCGGCTTTCTATTTGAATTTTTCCAAGACTGTCCTGTGAAAAAGAAGGTTTTTTTCCATTGGTAAGAATCGTGACTTTAGAAGCCAGGGGCTCCAGCACTTTTGCTTCATGGAGGGCATAAGCGCCGTTTCCAAGAACAGCAACTTCTTTACCGCGGTAGAAGAACCCGTCGCATACGGCACAGTAGCTGATTCCGCTGTCTTCATATTTTTTTAATTCTTTCAGTGCCAAGGTGTTTCTTTTAGTTCCGGTTGCCAGAATCAGGGATTTGGTATGATAAGTATGTTCTGTAGTATGCAGAGTATAGTCACCGTCATATTCTACTGCAAGAAGTTCTTCGTGGAAAACAGGAATTTTCAGAGAATGCAGCTGCTCAAGGCCATTTTGATAAAGTTCTTTTCCGGAAACCGGATGGGGAAGCCCGTAATAATTTTCTATTTTTACAGCTTTTTCCAGGGCACCGCCGCCTTTATGCAGTACAAGGGGCATGACGCCGGAACGGGCTGCGTAAAGAGCTGCGGATACTCCTGCCGGTCCTGCACCGGCGATAATCAGTTTTTCCATATTCATGAGATCAAATCCTTTTTTGTTTTTTATTCCCGCGATCAACGAGCCAAGCGGACGTGCGGGCATGTCCATTTGGCAGCTGCCGCGAGGGTCAAAGTCCCTGATCTTGCAGCGCTGCTCGCTTGATGCCCCGTATGCTTGCAGTGGGATCTTTGACTATTATATCAAGTTCACGGGCTGACGGCTAGACCTAAGCCGGGAAAAATCCCATTTTTGATTGTTGCGTATATGCAACAAATTAACAACATTTTTAAACAATTAGGTGTTGTAAAATGACGGATGGAAATTATATAATATTTACAAGTGTAACTGCAGGCACTCTGAGTGCTGCGGCACTTCTGATTTTGTAAAACAATCTGGGATAACCTGGAAAAACGGAGGGAAAAATATGGCAATTATATGCAGGGAAAATTTGTTTTCCATTCATACAAAAAATTCAACTTATCAGATGAAAGTGGAAATGGGTTTTTTATTACATACTTATTATGGACCTTATGTGGGAGATATGGACATGTCTTATCTGGCGAGACGGATTGACAGAGGATTCTCAGGAAATCCTGACGGCGCGCCCGACAGACGGTTCTCTTTGGATACTCAGCTTTTGGAGTATTCTGCATATGGTACAGGGGACTATAGAAATGACTGTCTCCGGGTAGAATATGCGGACGGAAGTCAGGTGACAGATTTAAAATACGTGTCTTATGAAGTAAAAGAGGGAAAGTATGCTCTTGAAGGACTTCCTGCCATGTATCAGGGAGATGCCAAGGCAGAGACGCTGGAAATTACGCTGAGGGATGAATATAAGGATCTGGAGGTGATCTTGTATTACGGAGTGTTTGAGGATCTGGATATTATTACAAGAGCCTGCAGGATCGTGAACAATGGGAAGGATCCGGTGCATCTGCTTCGAGTATATTCTATGTGTCTGGATTTTTATGGGAAAGATATGGATTTTATCCATTTTTATGGCCGTCATGCAATGGAAAGAGTTATGGAAAGATCTCCGCTTCAGCATGGAATTCAGGGAGTTGGGAGCAGAAGAGGTTATTCCAGCCATCAGCACAATCCTTTTGTGATTTTATGCAAACAGGATGCAACAGAAGACAGGGGATTCTGTTACGGTGCCTCTTTCATGTACAGCGGCAATTTTGCGGCGGAGGCAGAAGTTTCCCAGGCAGATGATACCCGTCTGACAATGGGAATCCATGACGCTCAGTTTTGCTTTGAAGTGCAGCCGGGAGATTCTTTTATTGCCCCGGAAGTTCTTCTTACCTTCTCAGGAGAAGGGCTGGGACAGCTTTCCAGAAATTATCACAGGGCAATCCGCTATCATGTATGCAGAGGGAAATATAAGACAGCGAGACGTCCTATTCTGGTGAACAACTGGGAGGCGACTTATTTTGACTTTGATACGGAAAAGCTGCTGGATATTGCCAGAGATGCAAAGGAAATGGGAATCGAAATGCTGGTCATGGATGACGGCTGGTTTGGAAAAAGAGAAGATGACAACAGTGGTCTGGGAGACTGGTTTGTGAATGAGAAGAAACTGGTGGGAGGACTGAAGAAACTGGTGGACGGTGTGAATGAAATTGGCCTGAAGTTTGGTATCTGGTTCGAGCCGGAGATGATTTCTGAGGACAGTGATTTATACCGGGCACATCCGGACTGGGCGCTGACTATACCGGGAAGAAGTTTTACAAGATCCAGAAACCAGCTGGTATTGGACTTTTCACGGGAAGATGTGAGACAGTATGTGCTTGACAGAATGTGTGAAATTCTGGAGAGTGCGAACATTGAGTATGTAAAATGGGATGCAAACCGCCACCTGTCAGATGTATGGTCTGCACAGCTTCCGGCTGGAAGGCAGGGGGAAGTATTTCACCGGTATATTCTGGGATTGTATGATTTTCTGGAACAGATTACCAGGAGATTTCCTGATGTGCTTTTTGAGGGCTGCAGCGGCGGAGGCGGAAGATTCGATGCCGGCATGATGTACTATCATCCCCAGATCTGGTGCAGTGATGATACGGATGCAGTGGAAAGACTGCAGATTCAGTATGGGACGTCCTTTGCTTATCCGGTATCTACAGTGGGATCTCATGTATCGGTATGTCCCAATCACCAGACTGGAAGAAATGTTTCCTTAAAGACAAGGGGCGTGGTAGCTATGTCCGGTACCTTTGGATATGAGCTGGATATTACAAAAATGAATGACAGCGAAAAGAGGGAAGTCAAAGAGCAGATTGAGACTTTTAAACAATACTATGGTCTTATCCAGAATGGAGACTACTATCGTCTGACGGATGACGGAAGAGCATCGAATGTTGTGGCATGGGAATTTGTATCCGGGGATAAAAAGGAAGCTCTGGTGAATGCAGTCATTTTAAAGACAATGGCAAATCCGATTTTCCAGACAATTTATATGAAAGGATTAAAGCCAGATGCGTTTTATGAGATAGAAGGCAGGGAAGGAAAATTTACCGGAGCAGCACTGATGAGCGCTGGTTATCCTCTGCCTGTAGCTATGGATGATTATGAGTCTGTACAGCTTCATGTATATGAAAAAACAGAAAACTGAAACAGATTAGGAAAATGTGGAAGCGGCGGTATCTTTGATTTATTATAATGGACAGTTGCACAGAAAGGAAAAAACTGTGAAAAATATATAAATAAAAGTGGAATAAATAGAAAGTATCTTTCATTATTCACAAAAAGATGTTAAAATATCCCTATATAATAGCGGAAGGAAGTGGTCCTATGGAAAATCAGGAAAAGAAGATTGAGGTACTGAAGAAAATCCTGGATGAAAGCAATTATACAGTTGTCATAGGCGGCTCAGGTATGATGGAAGAATGCGGTTATAAAGGGATCAAGACACCGGAGAGAGCCTATGAGATAGAGCGCAGATACGGAATCTCACCGGAAGACATCTTTACATCTGTGTTCTATAATAACAGGACCGCCCAGTTTTTTGAGTTTTACAGAAATGAAATGCTTATGAACCCTCCGGAGCCTACCGAGTCTGCCTATGCGGCGGCAAAAATGGAACAGGCGGGAAAACTTCAGTGCATCATAGATGGAAATATCTTTGAACAGCCTCAGAGAGGCGGCTGCAGGAATGTGATTCCTCTTCATGGATCCATTTATAGAAACGCATGCCCTCACTGCCGGAAAACTTATTCTATGGAGTATGTGCGGGACTCGGGAAAAATACCGCGGTGTGAGGACTGCGGCAGAGTTATCCGTCCAGGGGTTATGTTTTTCGGAGAAATGATGGACAGCACTCTGATGTCAGAAGCTACCAGGCAGATTGAGAGTGCTGAAGTATTGCTTCTGCTGGGAACCAGTATGGATTCGGATGTGTTTTCGAAATATGTAAAGTACTTTGACGGAGGTAAGCTGGTGATCATTCATAAAAACCATCATGATCTGGATGAGAAGGCTGATCTGGTGATTTTGGATGAACCGAAAAATGTGCTGTCAAAGCTGGGATATTAGCAGATTCATGATTCCACAGAAATAACTGAGAAAAGGTGTTTTGATTATACAATTAAAACATCTTTTCTTTTTTTAACTTTCCGATATATGGTAAAAACAGATAAAAATCAGTGAAAAAATATAAAAAAAAGATAAAAATGTTGGTGGTAGAACCAGTATTTACCAATCGGTATAGAAAAACGGTGCAAATTATGCCAAAAACAATTTAAAACTTTAAAAATCTACATGAAATATTGACGAAAATATGGTTTTTACAGTTAAAAAATGAATGATTGACAAATCAGGTTTTTAGCAGTAATGTGTTTAATGTTTAAAGAAAATAAATGAAAAAAGGAAAGGAGAAAGTCGAAATCACTGACACAGAAAGGAAGGATGTCTTACGAACAATTTATCTGAACGAATTACGGAAGAGCTGAACTGTGAAACCGTATTCAACATTCCGATTTTCGGAGGCATTCCGGTTAGTGAGGCTGTAGTGGTTACGTGGATTATTATGGCAGTGCTGGTGCTTCTGTCCGTCATTTTGGTCAGAAACCTCAAGGTGGAAAACCCGGGAAAAAAGCAGCTGGCATTGGAGGCGTTTATCGGATTCCTGAATGATTTTTTTGAAGGCATTCTGGGCGACGAGGGGAAGCGCTATATTCCGTACCTGATTACAGTGGCACTCTATATTGGCTGTGCGAACTTAATCGGACTGTTTGGATTTAAGCCTCCAACAAAAGATTTGAATGTGACGGCAGGTCTGGCAATCATGAGTCTTGTACTGATCTACTATGCCGGATTCCGCCAAAAAGGGGCAAAAAAATTTTTTATGGGTTTTGCGGAACCGATGCCCATCGTGACACCGATTAATATTATGGAAATCGCCATACGTCCGGTTTCTCTTTGTATGCGATTGTTTGGAAATGTCATCGGTGCTTTTGTAATCATGGAATTGATCAAGATGATAGTACCAGTCATTATACCGATTCCATTCAGTTTTTATTTTGATGTCTTTGACGGTCTGATCCAGACCTATGTGTTTGTATTTTTAACTTCTCTGTTTATGAAAGAACAGATGGAATAAGAAACAGAAGAAAGAATTTTTAGCGAAGAAAAGGAGAAATGAATTATGACAGCAGCAATTGGTGCAGGTATGGCAGTATTAACAGGTATTGGCGCAGGTTTTGGTATTGGTCTTGCAACTTCCAAAGCAGTAGAAGCAGTGGCAAGACAGCCGGAAGCAGAGAGTAAGATCAGCAAACTCCTTCTGCTGGGCTGTGCGCTGGCAGAAGCAACAGCTATCTATGGTTTCGTAATTGCGTTATTGCTTTTAATTTTATAATAACCAGTAAAAAGAAAGGCAGGTGCAAAAAAGATGATAAATCTTGGATGGGGACTTGTCTGGACGATTATAAACCTGATAGTTCTTTATCTGCTGCTGAAAAAATTTCTCGTTGGTCCTGTTTTGGGAGTGATGGAGAAAAGAAAGGCCATGATCGCCCAGCAGCTCGAAAATGCAAGGGTGACTCAGCAGAAGGCGGAGGAACTGAAAGGGCATTATGAAGGTGCGCTGGCGTCTGCAAAAGAGGAGTCTGCCCAGATCCTGGAGGATGCAAAGGCAGATGCAAAACAGGTAAGCGAGCGTATGATGAAGGATGCCAATGAGCAGGCTGCAAAGATCATTGAAGCTGCAAAAACCACAGCAGAACAGGAAAAGAGAAATGCCATGCAGGGCGCAAAAGCAGAGATTGCAGGACTTGCCATGGAGGCTGCCAGAAAACTGCTGGAAAACGGAAGCAGTGAAGAAGGTAACCAGATGCTTTACGATCAATTCTTAGCAAAAGCAGGTGATGGAAATGACACAGACATCCATTAATTACGGAAGAATCCTTTATGAGCTTTCTGTTTCACCTGAAGCAGCCGCAATGACAAAGGAAATTCTGACAGAATCACCCGAGTTATGTACAGCCCTGGAAAGTCCGCTGGTATCTCTTAAAGAAAAGGAAAGACTGATACAGAGAATTTTTCCGGAGGAGATCAGGGGATTTTTAAGTGTTCTCTGCAAGTATGGACATGCCGGGCTCTGGCAGGAAATTTTCCAGGCATATCAGGAATATGATAACGAACAGCATAAGATTTTAACCGCTGTACTTTACTATGTGACAAAGCCTACCGGTGAACAGATCCAGGGAATGAAAAATTTCCTCTGCGGAAGGTATCATACAGAAGATGCGGCCATTGAGATGATAGAAGAGAAAAACCTGGTAGGCGGATTCATCCTCCGTGTGAAAGACCAGGAATTTGATTACAGCTTAAAAGGCAGGATCAATGCATTACAACAAAAACTAATCTGGAGGTGAACAGTTTGAGTTCAATCAATTCAGAAGAAATTATCTCCATTCTGAAAGAAGAAATAGAAAATTTCCAGATGACAACCGATGTTCGTGAAGTCGGAAACGTAATCTGGGTTGGTGACGGAATTGCGACTGTTTACGGGATTGACCATGCTATGTACGGCGAGATTGTAACCTTTGAAAATGGTGTCAAGGGAATGGTGCAGGATATTAAGAGAAATGAGATCGGTGTCATCATTTTCGGCAGGGACACAGGAATCAGAGAAGGTACAAAAGTTGCGCGTACAAAGAAACGAGCAGGTATTCCTGTAGGAGAAGGTTATATCGGGAGAATTGTGGATGCTCTCGGAGCTCCCATTGACGGAAAGGGAGAGATACAGGCAGCAGATTACCGTCCTATCGAGCAGGAGGCTCCCGGCATTATTGACCGTAAGTCAGTATCTGTCCCAATGGAAACAGGAATCCTGGCTATTGACTCCATGTTTCCCATAGGAAGAGGACAGCGTGAGCTGATCATCGGTGACCGTCAGACCGGAAAGACTTCGATAGCCATTGATGCGATTTTAAATCAGAAGGGCAAAGATGTGATCTGTATCTATGTGGCAATCGGCCAGAAAGCATCTACAATCGCAAAACTGGTAGGTACTCTGGAAAAACACGGCGCTATGGAATATACCACTGTATTTTCCGCTACAGCCAGTGACTGTGCGCCTCTTCAGTACATAGTTCCATATTCGGGAACTGCTCTTGCAGAATACTTTATGTATCAGGGCAAAGACGTGCTGATCGTGTACGATGATTTATCCAAGCATGCAGTGGCTTACCGTGCCCTGTCCCTGCTTCTTGAGCGTTCTCCGGGACGTGAAGCATATCCGGGCGACGTATTCTACCTGCACTCCAGACTGCTGGAGCGTTCCAGCCGTTTAAGCGAGGAGGCAGGCGGCGGTTCCATTACGGCACTGCCTATTATTGAGACACAGGCAGGAGATGTATCTGCATATATTCCTACCAATGTTATTTCCATTACAGACGGACAGATCTTCCTGGAGAGTGACTTATTCAACGCAGGTATGCGTCCGGCGGTGAATGTAGGCCTTTCTGTGTCCCGTGTAGGCGGCGCAGCACAGACAAAAGCTATGAAAAAGGCTTCCGGAAGCATGCGTATCGATCTGGCACAGTATCGTGAGATGGAAGTGTTTACTCAGTTCTCCTCTGATCTGGATGATGCTACAAAGGCGCAGCTGGACTATGGAAAATCTCTGATGGAACTGTTAAAGCAGCCCCTGTGCAGACCGCTTGCGTCCTATGAGCAGGTCATTACTCTTTGGGCTGCGACGCATAAACTGATGGCAGATATTCCCGTAAATGAAATAAAAACTTTCCAGATGGATATGCTGGAGTATATTGATAAAAAATATCCCGAAATCCGGGATGAAATTAATGAAAAGAAAGTTCTTTCTGATGAGCTGGGAGAAAAAATCTTAAAAGCGGCAGAGGAATTTAAGAACAGGAACAGGTGATATTATGGCGAGTGCAAAAGAGATCCAGAGCCGTATGAAGAGTATTCAGGATACTATGAAAATTACCAGTGCCATGTACATGATCTCTTCGTCAAAGATGAAAAAGGCGAAAAAAGTTCTCTCTGATACAGAACCTTATTTCTATGCCCTCCAGTCTGCAATCGGACGTGTCCTGCGTCATATGCCGGACATGGAACAGAGGTATTTTGATGAGCGGGCAGAAGTTCTGCCGGAAGACAGAAAGGTCGGATATATTGTGGTATCTGCGGACAAAGGCCTCGCCGGTGCCTATAACCACAATGTCTTTAAGCTTGCGGAGGAATGTATTAAAAAAGAAGGACATACAGAACTGTTTGTTTTGGGAGAAGTAGGAAGACAGTATTTTTCTAAGAAAAATATGGGTGTGGATACTACCTTTCGTTATACGGTACAGAAACCTACCATGCACAGGGCAAGAGTGATCTCAGAGAAAATGATTGCCAAGTACCTGGAGGGAGAACTGGATGAGGTTCATATTGTCTATACACGTATGGCAAACGCGGCCACGATGGTGGCAGAGAGCAAGCAGCTCCTGCCATTGAAAAAGGCTTCCTTTCACACACCTGCGCAGCTTCTTATAGACATTCATCAGGAAGAGATTGAAATGGTGCCTTCGGCTGAAGAAGTGCTGAACAGTATTGTACCCAATTATCTGAGGGGAATCATCTACGGCTGTCTGGTGGAATCTTATGCCAGTGAGCATAATTCCCGTATGATGGCAATGGATGCGGCTACCAGCAGTGCGAAAGATATGTTGAAAGATTTATCCATGAAGTATAACCGCGTGCGCCAGGCTGCCATTACCCAGGAGATCACAGAGGTAATCGGCGGAGCAAAAGCACAGAAAAAGAAATAGAAGAAAGGAAGGAGGTTTCCTTTTTAATATGAAAAAAGGTAAGATCGTACAGGTTATGGGACCTGTTGTAGACGTAGAATTTGAAGACCGGGACCTTCCGTTTATCAAAGACGCTCTGACCGTAGAATTAAACGGCAAAAAGCTTGTAATGGAGGTTGCACAGCATATTGGAAACAATACGGTGCGCTGTATTATGCTTGCTTCCAGCGACGGGCTTTATAAAGATATGGAAGTTACTGCAACAGGAGCAGGTATTTCTGTTCCGGTGGGAAAAGAAACTTTGGGACGTCTTTTCAATGTTCTGGGTCAGACCATTGATAACGGAAAACAGCTGGATGATGTAAAACACTGGGTTATCCACAGGGATCCGCCCAGTTTTGAGGAGCAGAGCCCGGTTGTGGAGATCCTGGAGACAGGTATTAAGGTTATTGACCTGCTTGCCCCCTATGCGAAAGGCGGTAAGATTGGCCTGTTTGGAGGTGCCGGTGTAGGGAAGACAGTCCTGATCCAGGAACTGATCAGCAACATCGCCACAGAACACGGAGGATATTCTATCTTCACAGGCGTAGGAGAGCGTTCCCGTGAGGGCAATGATTTATGGACAGAGATGAAAGAATCAGGAGTTCTGGAGAAGACTGCCCTGGTATTCGGACAGATGAATGAGCCGCCGGGGGCACGTATGCGTGTGGCTGAGACAGGTCTTACCATGGCAGAATATTTCCGTGATGAAGAACATCAGAATGTGCTGCTGTTTATTGATAATATTTTCCGTTTTACGCAGGCAGGTTCTGAAGTTTCCGCCCTTCTGGGACGTATGCCGTCCGCAGTGGGGTATCAGCCTACCCTTGCCACAGAGATGGGGGAACTTCAGGAGCGTATCGCTTCCACGAAGAATGGATCTGTTACTTCTGTACAGGCAGTTTATGTACCGGCAGATGACTTGACAGACCCGGCTCCTGCGACTACTTTTGCCCATCTGGATGCAACCACAGTACTTTCCAGAAAGATTGTGGAACAGGGTATTTATCCGGCAGTTGACCCGCTGGAGTCTACCTCACGTATCCTGGAGGCTGATGTGGTGGGAGAAGAACATTATCAGGTGGCGCGAAAGGTTCAGGAGTATCTTCAGAAATATAAAGAACTCCAGGATATTATTGCTATCCTTGGTATGGAAGAACTTTCCGAAGAGGATAAAAGGATTGTGGAACGTGCAAGAAAAGTCCAGAAATTTCTTTCCCAGCCTTTCCATGTGGCTGAAGTCTTTACAGGCATTCCGGGAAAATATGTGCCATTGAAAGAGACCATACGCGGTTTTAAAATGATCGTGGAAGGCGAGATGGATCAGTATCCGGAAAACGCGTTCTTCAATGTGGGAACTATTGATGAGGTAATTGAGAAGGCGAAGACAGAGTAGTCTTTCGGTAAGGAGTGCAGGGCTATGAATACATTTGGTCTGAATATTACTGCCAGTGACAAGGATTTCTTTCACGGCAGGGGAAAAAGTATTGTGCTCCCGGCAAAGGATGGCGCGATCACCATTCTTGCCCACCATGCGGATATGATGGTGGCGATCGTTCCAGGTGAGATGCGGTTTCAGACAGAGGATGATGTTTGGCATACTGCGGTAGTGGGCGGAGGTTTTGCCCAGATCATCAATAACCGGGTTACAGTTCTTGCTGACAGCATCGAAAGACCGGAGGACATTGATGTAAAGCGTGCTCAGGAAGCAATGGAGCGTGCGGAGGAACAGCTTCGACAGAAGCAGAGCCTTCAGGAATATTATATTTCAAAACAATCTCTGGCAAGGGCTATGGCGAGAATGAAAGCTACCAGAGACAGGGGAATCTAAAAATAGATTTTAGGAAAAAGCTTCAAGGGCTGCGAGGATAGCAGAGACGCTGTCAGAACGGTTTTTGAGGCTTTTTTTGCTGCTGTGCCCCTGTGAAATAAAATTTTGTTTTTCAGGGAAGACCTTTTGTCCGTGTGAAAAAGAGAATAAAGATTATTACTTATAATTATATATTACATACTAATTAGTTATAACGTTCTGAATTCATTGACAAATCAGAAGATAGTTGGTAGAATGTCAACAAAAGTTAGCCATTGAGGCAGGAGAGAAGGTGCTGTATGAACAAAAGGATATTATCCATTCTGGTGGAGAATACAGCCGGTGTTTTAAGCCGGGTATCCGGTCTGTTCAGCCGAAGGGGATATAATATTGACAGTTTGTCGGCAGGTGTTACGACCAATCCCAATTATACACGCATGACTGTAGTCTGCAAGGGAGACGAAATGATCCTGGAACAGATTACCAGGCAGGTGGAAAAGCTGGAAGATGTGCTTGCCGTCAAAGTGCTTGAGGACGAAAAGAGTGTAAACAGAGAGCTGATCCTGGTTAAAGTAAAGGTAATGCCGGAACAGCGTCCTGGAATCACATCCATTGTGGATATTTTCAGAGCCAACATTATTGACGTGGGAAAAGAATCCATGATCATCGAGGTAACAGGAACCAAATCCAAGCTGGAGGCGTTTATCGATCTGCTGGATGGATATGAGATTCTTGAACTTGCCAGAACAGGCATTACAGGATTATCCAGAGGTGTGGATGATGTTTTTTACCTTTCCGATGAGGAAAATGAGTTTTAAATAATTTATTCAACAGGTTATTAGAGAGTAATCCCTAACAATAAAAAGATACATATTTAGGAGGAAGAAAAAATGGCAGTAAAAATTTATTATCAGGAAGATTGCAACATGGCTTTATTGGAAGGTAAGACCATTGCTATCATCGGTTATGGAAGCCAGGGCCACGCACATGCGTTAAATTTAAAGGAATCCGGATGCAATGTTATCGTTGGACTGTATGAAGGATCAAGGTCCTGGGACAAAGCTGTAAAACAGGGATTTGAAGTTTATACAGCAGCAGAAGCAGCAAAAAAAGCGGATATTATCATGATCCTGATCAACGATGAGAAACAGGCAAAATTATATAAAGAATCCATTGAGCCAAACCTGGAAGAAGGCAATATGTTAATGTTTGCTCACGGTTTTGCTATCCATTTCGGACAGATCAAACCTCCTGCAAATGTAGATGTAACTATGATCGCTCCAAAAGCTCCGGGACATACAGTAAGAAGCGAATATCAGATCGGACGCGGTACTCCATGTCTGGTAGCTGTTGAACAGGATTATACAGGAAAAGCAAAAGATATGGCACTGGCATATGCTGCAGCGCTGGGCGGAGCAAGAGCAGGTGTTCTTGAGACAACTTTTAAAGTTGAGACAGAGACAGACTTATTTGGTGAACAGGCAGTTCTCTGCGGCGGTGTTACAGCTCTGATGAAAGCAGGATTTGAGACACTGGTAGAAGCAGGATATGCTCCTGAAAACGCATACTTTGAATGTATCCATGAGATGAAACTGATCGTAGATCTGATTTATGAGAGTGGATTCAAAGGAATGAGATACTCCATCTCCAATACAGCAGAGTTCGGTGATTATATTACAGGACCAAAGATTGTAACAGACGAGACAAAGAAAGCTATGAAACAGATTCTGGCAGATATCCAGGATGGAACTTTTGCAAAGAACTGGATTCTGGAGAATCAGTCCGGATGTATGCATTTCGGTGCAATGAGAAAGAGAGAAGCAGCTCATCAGTTAGAAGAAGTCGGTGAAGAACTGCGTAAATTATACAGCTGGAACGGAAAAGAAAAACTGATCGACAACTAATTTTCCAAGAAAATATCATAGAAAAGGCAGACCCTGAAGGTGGAGAGTACCACAGGGGCTGCCTTTTTGCTGTCTGTCAGAGTATTTTTGAAAGCAAAAAGTCTGTTACAGGGTATCCGGGGAAAAGATTTCTGCAGCAGGAGTTTCTATGGAACGCTGGCGGTAGAAGTGAATGAATTCTTTTACCGCGGATGTCTGCTGAATGTTCTCAAGATAGGCAAAGCCGATTTCTCTCTTATGTATGGAGGATTCCAGGGGGATTTCCACCAAAGTTCCGTTGTGCAGTTCTTTTTCTACGAACTGTCGGATCACGCAGGCAACGCCCAGACCGATTTTGGCAAATTCAATGAGAAGATCCATAGTGGAAACTTCCAGAAGGTTGTTGGTTTCAATGTGATATAAGGAAAGGTAATCATCAATATACTGACGGGTCATATTTTCCTTGTCCAGAAGCATGAGAGTTGCACTTTTAAACACATCATCCCTGGAGTTAGTGCGCAAAGAGAGATTATCCAGGTAAGACTGGGTACTGACAAAGATATCCTCGATTTCGCCCAGAGAGTCGAAATGAACATGATGAAGCCGTTCGGGTTTCCCGATCAGCCCCAGGTCGATCTTATTTTCCCTGAGAAGCTGCAGGGTATGGTTGGTGGACTGACATTCGATTGTAATACGCACATGAGGGTGGGAGGCGATAAATTCCTTCAGATACGGAAGCAGCATGTATTTGCATAAAGTGGTGGAAACACCGATATGCAGATGACCGATACCCAGATCATTGATTTTTTTCAGCTGAGATTCTCCCATTTGCAGAGCATAAAAAGCGCGCTGCACATAGTCATACAGAAGCTCCCCCTCTTCAGTCAGTTGCACGCCCCTGGAGTTTCTGGAAAATAAGGTGACATCCAGGCTCTGTTCCAGTTTGCGTATGGACTTGCTGATCGCAGGCTGGCTGATATAAAGCTCTGCTGCTGCTTTGGAAATATTTCCGGTATTCGCCACTGTGTAAAAAACTTTATATAAGGATAAATTCTGGTCCATAAAGACTCCTTTCTGTAATTTTATGAGTTTAAGTTATGTCTGTCATGTTTTATATGTATTTCTATTATATCAAAACCTGTGATAAAATGGCAATAGCAGAACCGGAAATGCAGAAAGAATCTACAGATTTCCGGAATAAAATAGAAAATGGAGGCAGTATCTATGGGTATGACAATGACACAGAAGATTCTGGCAGCTCATGCGGGATTGGACAAAGTAGAAGCGGGACAGTTGATCGAGGCGAATCTGGACCTGGTACTGGGAAATGATATTACATCCCCCGTAGCAATCCATGAAATGGACAAAATGACAGTGGACACCGTATTTGATAAAGACAAGGTTGCTCTGGTTATGGACCACTTTATCCCAAATAAGGACATTAAATCAGCAGAGCATTGTAAATGCGTCAGGGAATTTGCCTGTCGCCATGATATCACAAACTATTTCGATGTGGGAGAGATGGGAATCGAGCATGCCCTTCTTCCGGAAAAGGGACTGACAGTTGCAGGGGACGTGATTATCGGAGCAGACTCTCATACATGCACTTACGGAGCTTTGGGAGCTTTCTCCACCGGAGTGGGAAGTACGGATATGGCAGCTGGCATGGCAACAGGAAAAGCATGGTTTAAGGTGCCGTCTGCAATTAAATTTAATATTGTGGGGAAGCCATCCAAGTGGGTCAGCGGAAAAGACGTGATCCTTCATATCATTGGTATGATCGGTGTGGACGGAGCTTTGTATAAATCTATGGAGTTTGTAGGAGAGGGAATCAAAAACCTGACTATGGACGATCGTTTTACTATTGCGAATATGGCTATCGAAGCAGGCGGAAAGAACGGTATTTTCCCGGTGGATGAAGTGGCTGTCGCTTATATGAAGGAACATTCCAAACGTCCATTTACCGTATATGAGGCAGATGAGGACGCAGTTTATGATGAGGAGTACACCATCGACCTGAGTACTTTAAAACCTACGGTCTCCTTCCCTCATCTTCCTTCCAATACAAAGACCATGGATCAGATTGCAGAAGACGTGGTCATTGACCAGGCTGTGATCGGTTCCTGTACCAATGGAAGAATTGACGATTTAAGGTGTGCCGCTGAGATTTTAAAGGGCAGAAAAGTAAAGAAAGGCGTGCGCTGCATTATTATTCCGGCTACTCAAAGTATTTATCTTCAGGCAATGGAAGAGGGGCTTTTGAAAATCTTTATTGAAGCAGGCGCAGTGGTGAGTACTCCAACCTGCGGACCATGTCTGGGAGGATATATGGGTATCCTGGCTGCAGGAGAACGCTGTATTTCTACTACTAACAGAAACTTTGTGGGACGTATGGGACATGTAAATTCTGAAGTTTATCTGGCCAGCCCGGCCGTGGCAGCAGCCAGCGCAGTAACCGGAAAGATTTCTGTACCGGAAGAACTGGGATTATAGGAGGAAATAAGATGAAAGCAAACGGAAGAGTTTTTAAATATGGTGATAATGTTGATACAGATGTAATTATTCCCGCAAGATACTTAAATTCTTCTGATCCGGCGGAACTTGCCACACATTGTATGGAAGATATTGACAAGGAGTTTGTGGAAAAAGTAAAGAAGGGCGATATCATTGTAGCAGATAAGAACTTTGGCTGCGGTTCCTCAAGGGAACATGCTCCTCTGGCCATCAAGGCAGCAGGAGTCAGCTGTGTGATCGCGGAAACTTTTGCAAGAATTTTCTACCGCAATGCCATCAACATCGGTCTGCCCATTATTGAGTGTCCGGAGGCTTCCAAAGGCATTGAAGACGGAGATGAGGTGGAAGTGGATTTTGACAGCGGCATAATCACAAATAAGACAAAGGGAACCACTTTCAAAGGTCAGGCATTTCCGGAATTTATGCAGAAGATCATTAAGGCAGAAGGATTGGTAAATTATATTAACAGCCAGTACAAATAAGAAGTGGAATGCTATTACAGCGGACTGTGTTTATAAGCAGTTCGCTGTATTTTTGTTCTATGGTTTCTGTGGTCTCCCCGGTTGCAAGTGGGAATGGGCTGTGGTAAGATAAAAACGTCCTTGTCCGGACAGCAGTGTCAGGACAGAGGCATTACTTGAATTTTAAGCAGAAAAGAGGGAAAATATGTTTCAGCTACTTCCTTATTTGAAAAACTACAAAAAGGAAAGTGTGATCGGACCACTGTTTAAACTGCTGGAGGTCTGTTTCGAACTGATCGTGCCCCTGATCACAGCGAATATCATTGATGTGGGGATCAGGAACCACGATCTGACCTATATCCTGGCAAGGGGCGGGATTCTGGTCTTTATGGGCATTCTTGGGCTGACCTGTTCTTTGACTGCCCAGTATTTTGCTGCAAAGGCATCTGTGGGTTTTGGGACAGAGCTGCGCCATGATTTGTTTGCTCATATCCAGAGACTGTCATATGCAGAGGTGGACAGAATCGGAAGTTCCACTCTGGTAACAAGAATGACCAGTGATATCAATCAGGCACAGTCAGGCGTTAATCTGGTCTTAAGGCTGTTTCTGCGGTCTCCCTTTGTGGTGATCGGCGCAGTGCTTATGTCTTTTACTATCAGTGTCAGACTGTCTGTGATCTTTCTGATCGCGGTGCCTGTACTGGCGCTGATTATTTATGGAATTATGATGATTACCATTCCCCTTTACCGGAAGGTGCAGAAATGGGTGGACCAGGTACTTCTGTCTACCCGGGAGAATTTGGCAGGAATCCGTGTAGTCCGGGCTTTCTGTACCCAGAAAAGGGAACAGGAAGAATTTGAGGAAAAATGTACAGGTCTGTTTCAGGAACAGATTCATGTGGGAAAAATTTCTGCATGTATGAATCCTATGACTTATGTGGTAGTTAATGCGGCTACCATAGCGATCGTTTGGTACGGAGGATTTCAGGTGGATGCCGGAGCTGTGACACAGGGAGAGGTCATTGCCCTTGTCAATTATATGTCCCAGATTCTTTTGGCGCTGGTCGCCCTCGCGAACCTTATTGTATCGTTTACCAAAGCGATGGCATCCGGAGACCGCATCATGGAGGTTTTTGACTTGGAACCGGGAATACTCTCTGGAGAAGGAAAGAAAGGTGAAGACAGGAGCTATGCACTGGAAATGGAGAATGTAGAATTTTCCTACAGCCAGGACGCGGCGCCTGCTCTTTCGGGAATTAATCTGAAAGTCCGAGCAGGGGAGACGGTGGGGATCATCGGGGGAACCGGAAGCGGAAAATCTACACTGGTACAGCTGATCGGAAGATTTTACGATGTGACAAAAGGAAGGATTAAAGTCTTTGGTACCGATGTTAAGGCATATGATCTGCAGACGTTGAGAGAACAGATTGGAATGGTACCTCAGCGGGCAGTACTGTTCCGTGGAACAATCCGGGAGAATCTGAAGGTGGGAAAGGAAGATGCCACGGATGCAGAGATGCAGGAGGCACTGAAAACGGCCCAGGCTCTGGAAGTTGTAGAAGGCAGGAAGGAAGGGCTGGATGCCATGGTCAGCGAGGGCGGAAAGAATCTGTCAGGAGGGCAGAGACAGCGGCTTACTATCGCCAGAGCACTGGTGCGAAAACCCAGGATCCTCATATTAGATGACAGTGCATCTGCTCTTGACTTTGCCACAGATGCAAGACTGAGAAAGGCGCTTCAGGAAAATACAGAGGATATGACAGTATTTCTTGTATCCCAGAGAGTTTCTTCTCTGATGCACGCAGACAGGATCCTGGTGCTGGAGGACGGAGAACCGGCGGGTATGGGAACTCACGAAGAACTTTTGAAAAGCTGCCAGGTGTACCGGGAAATCTGCCGCTCACAGCTTTCAGAAAAGGAGGTGCAGGCAAATGGTTAGGAGAAAAGAGACAGTCACAAAAATTCTGGGGCTGATCCGGCCTTATGTTCATTTTCTGGTATTGTCCCTGGTGTTTGCCGTGATTTCTGTGGCACTGACGCTGTATGCTCCTATATTGATCGGACGGGCGGTAGATGAAATTGTAGGAGCGGGACAGGTAAATTTCAAAAATGTAGGACAAATTCTTGTGCTTCTGGGAGTGATTATTTTGATCACAGCTCTTGCCCAGTGGCTTATGAATTTGTGCAACAATCAGATCACTTATCTTGCGGTGAAGGATGTGAGGGGCAGGGCATTTGCACATCTGCAGAAGCTGCCTTTAAGTTATATTGACAGTCATTCCTATGGAGACACTATCAGCAGGATCATTACGGATGTGGAACAGTTCTCCGATGGTCTGCTTATGGGATTTACCCAGCTGTTTACCGGGATTATTACAATCATTGGCACGTTGGTTTTCATGGTTTCCATTAACGGGGGAATCGCGCTGGTAGTAGTGCTGATCACGCCTCTTTCCCTGTTTGTGGCAAGTTATATTGCCAGACATACCTATGATATGTTTAAGAAACAGTCGGAGACCAGAGCAGAGATGACATCTTTAGTGAATGAAATGGTGGGAAATCAAAAGGTAGTCCAGGCATTTGGCTACGGCAGCAGGGCACTGGAAAATTTTGATGAAATTAATGGAAGGCTGAGGGGATACAGCCAGAAAGCAATTTTTTTCTCCTCTATCACGAATCCTGCCACCAGGTTTGTAAACGGTGTGGTTTATGCCGGGGTCTGTGTGACGGGAGCCTGCTTTGCATTAAATGGCATGCTGACTGTAGGACAGCTTTCCAGCTTTTTAAGCTATGCAAACCAGTATACAAAACCTTTTAATGAGATTTCCAGTGTTATTACAGAACTGCAGAATGCCTTTGCCTGCGCACAGAGAGTATTTGACTATCTGGATGAGCCTGCGGAAGCACCGGACAGAAAGAATGCAGAAGAACTGGGAGAAGCGGATGGAAGTCTTGTGCTTTCTCATGTGTGCTTCTCTTATAATAAAGAAAAGGAACTTTTGAAAGATCTGAACCTGAAGGCAGCTCCGGGGCAGAAGATTGCCATAGTAGGCCCCACAGGCTGCGGGAAGACTACATTGATCAATCTGCTGATGCGCTTTTATGACGTAGACGAAGGAAGCATTTACATGAGCGGAAAAAATGTGATGGAACTAAAAAAGGATTCTATGCGGAAAAATTACGGCATGGTACTGCAGGAGACCTGGCTGAAGAGCGGGACCATTGCGGAGAATATTGCCTATGGAAATGAAAACGCATCCAGAGAAGACATTATCCGTGCGGCGAAATCTGCCCATGCTCACAGTTTCATTCGAAGGATGGAGAAAGGGTATGATACAGTAATCTCGGAGGATGGCGGGAATCTTTCCCAGGGGCAGAAACAGCTTTTGTGTATTGCCAGGGTAATGCTGAATCTGCCGCCGATGCTGATCCTGGATGAAGCTACTTCTTCTATTGACACCAGAACAGAGATCAAGATACAGGAAGCATTCCTGGAGATGATGAAAGGAAGGACCAGCTTTATTGTTGCCCACAGATTATCTACTGTCCGGGAGGCGGACAGGATCCTGGTAATGAAAGACGGAAATATTCTGGAACAGGGAACTCATGAAGAACTTCTTTCCCAAAAGGGATTTTATGCAGAACTTTATAACAGTCAGTTTGCGGTATAAAAGAGCGTCGGGACATAAGTAAATGGTATGTCCCGGCGCTTTTGTAGTCTATAAAAATTTTCTGATTCAATGATAAAAGAGTCTTTTTCCATTGCAGATTGCTGTGATATGGATATTATTCATATTTATATTTTCATTTTTAGCATCTGTGGTAAACACGGTGTCTTCCACCCAGATCAGATCGTACATGAGGCCGTCCATTTCCAGATAGGCATGTTCTGCTTCTGCCGGCAGACCGGATACGGTAACGGAAGAAATGCTGCTTCCGGATTTCAGATCAAGCTTTAGTTCTGAAAGACTGTGAGCTTCTTCCGGCAGATCCTTAAAGGAAGAAAGGGAAGGATTGAAGTACATATGGAACATACTGTCATAAGAGAAATAATCATCCAGCATGGTGTATTCTGCTGTTTCAAAAATAACGCAGTCCGGCTGAAAGATATTTGCATAATAATCGGCATGAAAAACATTCTGATAATCATGGATGCCAACATATTCTCCGAAACTGTTTTCAAAGAATTTTGCACCGTACTCATTGATATAGCTTCCCTGAAAGACAAGGGCAGAAGGGGCGCCTTCTCTCTGGCGGCGGCTGTTTTGCGTGTAATGAAAATAAGGATATGCGTCTTCGCGTATTACTTCCCTATCATACTGTTCTGTAAGGTTCACAACATTTTCTTTCCTCTCGAATACCGGTACTTCATCATGAATTGTGAAATCTGAGACCAAAAGAGAGGTCATCACTTCTGTAGAAATATCAAATTCGTCCATGGAATTGATATGGATCCCATTCTGCACTTTTGAAAGACTTTCCAAAATCTGGTTGACACCATAGAAAGCTCCAAGGTCATTCCAGTGTCCGGCATCGTACTGCTTATTGAAAACAGCCTCTCCTGAGGATTGTTTGTCGTACAAAAGCTGGGTATTGTCTACATAGTGGATTCCACGTTTATCAAGCTCCTGAAAGAACAGATCTACCCAGTCATTGTTGTAATTGATTCCTTCATGAAGCTTATCCTGCAGTATGGTTGCTTTTGCAGGCTCAAAGACGAAGAGAAAAGGAATCCCCCGGTCTTCAAAGTATGTCTGGAGTGTTTTGATCATGTCTGCAAATTTTACATGATAATCCTGAAATTCCATATTGTCACTGGGACGGAAAAAGACATAGTCATCCTTTCCATAGATATAGGTGGGATGGACCATTTCATGAAATAACCGGTCATTCAGGGTGGTATACAGGGAGATCATCTGATCTCTGAAACCGATGCGGTCTTCGGCATAGGCTTCTAGATTGGAAAATAAGTCAAAATCTTTTTCCTCCTGTCCCTCAAAGGGGCTTTCCATAAGTGCCCGGTTGTCGATTTCTGACACTACATTTTTTTCCCTGTTAAAAGCCGCGGCGGGACACAGCAGAAGAAGAAAAAACAATGTGATAAAGCCAATGCGTATTTTTTTCATAATGCAACTCCTAAGATTTAATATTGAAAGTAAAGGAACGGGCTGTATGTGGAATTTACCATAGTGATCACAGACCATATCATAAGCAGAAGGAGAACAACTTCCTTAAGGATCAGTCCCGTCTTTTTAGTGCTGCTCCATAGAACAATTTTTTTTGTGAAAGGCAGGGCAAATACGGTAGCTCCTGCAGCTGCAAGAATCAAATAAATGCGTATCTTCCAGGTGAAGAAATAGGACCAGGTGTAAGTAATGCCCTCACAGATCACTGCTCCTGTCATAATATCCAGATAATCTGTGAATTCTTTTATGGTGCTGAAACGGAACAGCTGCCAGCTGAATAAGACAATAAGCATGGTGAGCAGCCATTTTACCGGCGAAGGTATTTTCTGGTAAAAATCTGTGTTGCGGATACAGCGTTCCAGGATAACACAGGCTCCGTTTAAAATTCCCCACCAAAGAAAATTCAGACCTGCGCCGTGCCAGATTCCCGTTATGAGAAAAACAATACCCAGGTTCATCAGTGTACGGGAAAATCCTTTGCGGTTTCCGCCCAGGGGAATATAAATATATTCCCGGAAAAAGGATCCCAGAGACATGTGCCATCTTCTCCAGAATTCAGAGACAGACTGAGAAATATATGGAAAATGAAAATTTTCTTTAAATTGGAAACCAAACAGAGAGGAAAGTCCGATGGCGATATCTGAATATCCCGCAAAGTCATAATAAATCTGCATCATATACAGAAAGGCACATCCCCAGCTGGTAGGACAGTCAATGCCTTTGCCGTTTACCTGGGCCATAATGTCATGGATCACCTGCCCGAAAGTATCGGCAAGAAGGATCTTTTTGCTGAAGCCTATCATCAGTCGGTTTATGCCGTACAAAAAGGTCGTATCATTGACTTTTCTTTCAGAAAGCTGTCCTGAGAAATCTTTCCACCGTACAATGGGACCAGACAGGAGTTTAGGAAAAAAGCTCAGATAAAGCATGACATCCAGCAGATTGCCTCCAGCAGCTTCCCGGCGGTAAATATCTGTCAGGTAAGAAACAGAAGAAAAAGTGATGAATGAGATACCGGCAGGTACGGTGATATTTTTTAATGCAAAAGCGGAATCCTTTGTCTGCGTAATCAGTTCGACAGTAAAATTATAGTATTTGTAGAAAAATAAAATTCCTATGATAGTAATTATGCCAAGGATATGGACACAGAGACGGTGCTTTTGCACTGTGAGGCAGGAAATGACCTGTCCTGTCAGAAATACCAGAAACATATACAAAAGGAACCAGAGAAGAAGATTCTTGTCCGCCCAGGCGAAAAAGAAAATACTGAATAAAATCAACAGAAGTTTTCCGGCTGCATTTTGAACTGCCAGACGATTGCGCAGAACCAGCTGAATTCCATAATAGATAAAAATCGTAATAGGAAAGAAGAAAAATAAAAAAACAATGCTTGTAAAATTCATAGTGATAAATCCTGTCCTTTGTTTTTGATGAAATTGAAAATGATTTCTTAAATTTTGTAAGATATGCTTCATTTTATCATTTTTGCTTGTCTGATAAAAGAGGAAAAGTCCGATTCAGCGATGAGATGCACAGAAAAGATATTTCATCTTTCTTGTTCCGGATATTGCTGAAAAAGAATCATATCTGAGATCATAGAGAAAATGCAGTCAAAAAAAGAGTTTCAACACCACGAAAATGTTGAAACTCCTTTTCTGAAAATCGGGGCAACAGGATTTGAACCTGCGACCTCACGGATCTCAAACGAACTGTGAAACCCTTGATTTTACAGGCTTTTTGAGACATAAATTAAGCGAGGGTATCAACTAGGGTGTCAGAACATATGTTTGAATAAATATAGGAGGAAATCTTGCATATATGACACCTTAAAGAGTTAATATAAGAACAGAAAAAATATTTTGTTTTTATATTAGCTCTTTATTTATACTTGACTTATCGAACAAATGTTTGTATAATGAAAGATGTAAACAAACAGATGTTCTATAAAATCTAAACGGAAGGTGATGTATATGTCGCTAGATCTTAATCCTGCATATCATGACATAGCTATAGGAACGCCGGTAGCAGTTATAGCCACGTTTAAATCTAATGGGACAATAAAACCCTTACGCCTACGCATAGAAACGCCAGAAGGGGCTATTGAGACGAATGTGGCACATATCATAGACTCAGAGAAGACACACTACAACCTATATACTTTCAAGTGTTGCATTGTAAATAATAATATCCAGCATATTATAAAGCTTACCTACAACACAAATACTAATGTATGGAAGGTGATAAAATGATCATATACGAAAATGAGAATGCCAGGCTTCTTATCGAAGGTGGAGAGAAAAACCTTGAAAGTATCATAACCAAAAAATACAAAGAGTCTGATACAATATACCTTACAGAAAGAGCAGCCTTCTTAATTTACGACACTTTTGTCAACAAAGAGATCCACAATATAGAAATTACTGTAAATGATAAAAGAGTATTTCTTATTCCTGTTTGTTGCATGAAAATGGCATGACGTGTCGAATCATGTCGATAATAATTATTTGACATTTTTCTCCAGAGAAACTATAATTAAAATGTGATCTGGAAGATCGGCAATGCAGAAAATACATTCGGAAATGGCTACTATGGATAAATAGTAGTCATTTTTGTCTATCTTTTTGTGGGAGGAAAAATATGTATGATTATATAGAAGGATATTGTCCGGTAACACATTATAGGTGTCTAATGCCGATAGAATACGAGAAAAAAGAAGATAAGCAATTTCATAAAACTAAGGTGGCTTGTTCCCATCTTAGTGAGTGTAAAGATATTGACAACTGCGAACATTTTCAAAATGCGCTTGAGATTCAAGAAAAATGGAAACTCAGAGAGACAAAAATGGGGTGATACATATGCTTAAACCAGGTGATACCTGTTATATCATTGAGAATAACATAAGAGTCTCTCCAGCAGTGATTAAGAATGTTCGTGGTAACTTCTATACCCTTGCCTTAGAAAGTGGATCTGTGACCAGATTACAGCATCACAGGGTATATGAGACTTATGAAGAAGCAGTTGCTGGTATTAAGCAGATAAAGAAAAATAAGAATCCGTATGATTATATGCGGTAAAATATCTTAAAATAAAAAGGAGGAAGGGACATATGAAAATATTTAAGAAAATTATGGGATTTATTTGTGCTACCATAGTGCGCATTATAGGGCTTCTTTTTATTATCGGATTCTTTGGCTTTTTCTATCTCAATCTTCCGATAGCTATAATTTGTTTGCTAGTAGGAATAGTATGTATGTTTATTCCTGTACGAAAAAAAAAACTGAAGAAGCAATAGAAGGTGTTGTTGAAGGATTGAATGAATGGGCAGATTCAGAACCAGATTATTCTTCTGATACTTATGATAATAGTTTTGATGTTGTAGAAGATGAAGCTCCTGAATTTGATTATACTTTTACAAAAGACAATAAGTATGTATTTATACAAAAAAGTGTATCGAGTGACCGTTTCTATTCTACTCCAGATGGTGAGCACAGATTTATCCGATTCAAGAGCGGAATATATAGCGAAATTTAAAAAGGTAGAAGTTTTATACTTCTATCTTTTTTACATCTCTTCCTGTTTTTTATGATATAATAAAATTATCTTAAATTTACAAAAGAGGGGGTTTTGCAAATGAAGAAAGCTGGATCAATTATACGCTATGTTATGGCAGTTCTCTTTATCCTTTCGGGGTTTGGCTTTTTCCCGGAATCTATTCCACTTGGGACCATTTCAATTATTTTCGGTATCTCATTAGCACCTGTCATTTGGAAACAGTTACGTATAGTGGCTAAGATACCAAAAGCGATTCCAGTTATAGTCCCAATAGTATTATTTATCATTATGGCTGCAATTATGCCATCTTTAGGAGATTCAAACGTTCAAGACAAATCTACGACAGAAACAACTCAAGAAGACACCAATGTGGAAGAATCATTGGAAGCTCCCACAACAGAAGATGGACAAGAAACTGAAACTATAAAAGATGAAGTAAAAGTCGAAGAAACCGATACTGAAGAATCTGAGGAATCGCATCTCAACGTAGAGCAAGATTTCTATGATATGACGGTTCATTTCCTGGACGTAGGGCAGGGACTATCAATCCTTGTACAATCAGATGGACAGATCTTAATCTACGATGGTGGGGACAGTGATAAATCCAGTTTTGTAGTTGCTTACCTAAAAGAGCAGGGTGTTACGGATATAGATTACCTAATAAGTAGCCATTATGATTCCGACCATGTAAATGGTCTTATAGGTTGTTTAAATGCCTTTAACGTAGAGAATGTCATATGCTCCGATTATGTTCATGATTCAGATACATACCAATCATTCATTAACACTGCTCAGTCCAAAGGATTAGAATTGCAACATCCAGCTGTAGGTACAGCATTTGCATTGGGTACTGGAAGCTTCGAAATTTTAGCTCCATCACAGATAGATCCAAATGACAGTAATAGTAACTCAGTAGCCATTAAGCTTACCAATGGTAGCAATAGTTTCGTTTTTACAGGTGATGCTGAGAACGGTAGCGAATCTGCTATGTGTGCTTCTGGTATTAATCTGAAGTGTGATGTTTTAGTCCCCGGACACCATGGAAGTGCAACGGCAACCTCATGGGAATTCCTTGAAAAAACTGTTCCAGAATATGCAGTGATCAGCTGCGGTCAAGATAACCAGTATGGACATCCGGATAAAGATACCATGGATAAATTACAGTCTATGGATGTCCAGGTATTCCGTACAGATAAGCAAGGGACTATTACAGTTACAAGTGACGGTACAAATCTTACTTGGAGCACCAATCCTTGCAATGATTATACTCCAGGAGATGTAAATGATACTGGTACACAGCTACAAGAACCAGCACAAGATACTCAATCTCAGCAGGTTACACAACCAGAACAGACAGCACCTTCTGCTTCTCAAACAGTAGAAGAAGTACCAGGCTCAACAGAACAGGTATGGATTTCCGCTACCGGATCTAAATACCATAATAAGCCTGACTGCGGAAATATGAATCCTGATAATGCCAGACAGATGACCAGGACGGAGGCTGAAGCTATGGGGCTAGAAGCTTGTAAGAAGTGTTATTAATTAATTTTCTGATTTATATATTGATTATAGTTCAATATCGCTATATAATATTTATAATTTAAAATAAGGAGATGTTTAATTATATATATAAAACGTGATTTTGTAAAACGTACAGTAATGAATAAACAAATTGTATTTCCTCAAGGTGAAACAATGAAAAAAATAGATGGGATAATACAACTTAATGAGACAGCCGCGTTCTTATGGGATAATATGCAAGAAGATATTGCAAAAGAAACACTTATTGAACGGCTAAAAAATAAATATCTAATAGATGTCAAAACAGCAGAAATTGCAGTAAATAATTTTATTGATTTTTTAATACAATACGACATGTTAAATATATAAAATCGTATGAAAGATACAAATTTATGGCAGAGATAGAATATAACGAATTTATAGATGATTTATTAAAAAATGAAATACCAAATAGATATTTATTTGGTACATTCGAATTGACACGTCAATGTAATTTTAGGTGTCCAATGTGTTTCATTCGCAAAAATGATTCAAAAGGTATTAGCTCAGAAAGGCTTATTTCAATTGCGAAGCATTGTATAGAAAAGGGACTTTTAGAACTTACATTAACAGGTGGCGAAGTATTTACAAGAGAGGATTTTTTTAATATATATGATAGCATCTATGATATGGGCGTTTTAATATCAATTATGACGAATGCGTATTTATTAGATGATACTAAAATTGAAAAACTATTACAAAAACCACCTCATGCGATATACATAACCTTATATGGCGGATCTAACAAAACATATAAAGAACTTTGCGGAGTTGAAAGTGGATTCAGTATAGTCTATAATAACATAAAAAGATTATTAGATGGCGGAATTAACGTAATGCTACAAATGCTGCTTGTAAATCAGAATATAGATGACTATGAAGAAATTTTGAATTTGTCTAAAAAGTTAAATGTTCATTTAAGAGTTAATTATGAACTTTTTCCTCCGATAAGAGATAGTGATACAAATTTAGACGATGTTGAGCATTCTAGACTTAATATTGATAAGGTTCCAAGCTCTCTGCTTTCAGAGTCGCAGGTATTCAAAAGTAATTACGCTAACAATACTTTTTTTAAAGAATGTAACGCATTAAAAAATAATTTTTTTATTACTGCTGAAGGCAATTTGCAAATTTGTCAAAGAGCGTCTTATCCACAAATACATATACATGATAACATAGATTATTCTGTTAATTCTTTAGAAAAAGAATTAAATAGAATTTCAAAAATTACTAAATGTATTGATTGCACTTATAGATCATATTGTAATTTATGTTTAGGAGAGATTTATATAAACGAAAATGATGAACTTTCTCCTGTAAAATATATATGTGAAAATGCAAAGATACGAAAATACAATCTACAAAATCAATAATATTTTTATCAACGGTAACAAAATTTATTTTTATAAATAAGAAGGGAGGGAACCACAATGTTTGAGATGCCTAAAGTTGTTATTATTAAAAATTCAAAACCTCAAAAGGACGTTGTTGAAAAGGCAATTAATACACCAACAATAAAATCATGCGATTCTTGGAATTGAATTATGATTATAAGATTAATGTGTGTACTAAAAAGTAAAAAATAGGGTAGAAGCGTAAAAACTTCTACCCTAAATTCTTTAATTCATTTCTGACTCTATTATAAAAGTCCACATGACACAAATAACAGTCACAGCAATCAAGAGTCTGTTTGCTTGGATATACACATAGTTCTTGCTCAGTAACTGCTTTATCTAAATCAGAAATAAATTTCTCAATCTTTTCACTATTCAATTTAAGCGGTAAACAATGCTTCGATTTCTTCATCAGTAATCGGAGTATATGTTGTCTCTTGTAAGTTTGCTACTTGCCCTTTTAATGTAGCAATATCGTTTTTGTTGGTAGCAACTTGACCAGTAGCAAGTGCATTAACTTTAGTGTCGGCAGTACCGGCAGCATCAAAAGCAGTAGAGTCTTTGAAAGCTGCACTTTTTAAAGCTCCGCTTGCATGTGGAATTAATTGTCCACTTGCGTTAGTTACAACGGGGACATTTGCAGTTGTTCCAAGAGCAGCGCCATTTACTGGTACGTTGCCAGAAGCTGCACCTGCAACTTTGTAAGCAGCACTAGCAAGACCTTTCACTGCTACATCTGTTCCTTTGACAGCGATTGTACCATTGGCTGTTCCGGAAACAACGTCAGCTTTCTGCAGGGCAGTATCGGCTTTTGTACCCTGAGCAGCAGTAGCATAATTTTTAGCCAGCCCATTAGAATATGCTTTTGCACTGGATACAGCGTCTGTTTCAGCCTGGTCAACATACTGCTTTACAGTAGATGAACCAATATCACCAACTTTAGCTGCGATTTTGCTATCAGCATTTGTACCAGCAGTAGCAATAGCTTCGCTTTTTGCTGTATTTACTTCTGATTTTTTAGCATAATCTGTCAGATCAACGGCACTTGAACCGATTTTTTCAAAAGCTCCATTAACCAGCATATATTCCTCATATGCTGAACTTTCAGAGCCTGTACCAGTTCCGACCATATAAATAGTGTTTTCATCTGCTTCGCTAGGGTCTGGTAATTCTTCAACGATTTCTCTCTTTAAATGATCAGCGTTAGCTACTGCTGTAGCAATAGCGGAGTCAGTTTGACTTTTTGTATAGGCATCAGCAATACCATATCCAGCTAGAGTTGTAGATTTATTAGCCTTACCTGATTTTAATGTAGCAATATCATTTTTGTTCATTGTAACCTGACCGTTTGCCAGTTCCTGCACTTTTGTTTGGGCTGTACCCGCAGGATCATAATTATCTGATAAAGAGTCCGCGTAGGATTTTGCACTCTGCAGTGTAGCTGCATCTTTCTGGTCTATAGAAGTGTCCATACCTTCTTTAAATTTTCCAAGACCAGCAAGGTCTAAATATTTCTTAATGTCTGCCATAATTCAATCTCCTTTTTTATTCAAATAACGTTTCAATCTCTTCTTCTGTAATTGCCTCAACCTTATCTATGGAAGAAGGAGGAATGGTTATTTGTAACCACTCCTCCTGATACATCCACAAAACAGTAGTATCAATTACAAAATAAAAAGCCCCTGTAATAGGAGCTAACAAAGATGTTCTTTCTGTATCCGTTTGCAGCACAATAATCTGATTATAAAAGATCCGCTTGTCACCTATATCAAGAGCAATTTTTTGAGTATCTTTTATAAAAATTAATTGTCCGTTTGTAATTGCTAAATCCGGTAGACGACTGGCAGTTGTTACCACAAACGATATTTTAGTATCTAAAGATTCTGCCATATCTTACCTCCAATCATATACCATTAAAATTCTGTGATTGTTAAAGCTGTGTCAGTGTATTCCTTAGACTGTCTGATAGCTTCTGCTTTTGCTTGTTCGATTTGTGAACCGACATCAGCTCCGCCAGATCCGACCGCACTGTCAATATAGCTTTTAATTGTCGATTCTTTTGGAATATCACCGACTCTTGCTTCCAGAGCTGATTCTGCTGCACTAGCCGCTTCACCAAGAATTTCTTCTTTTGCAGCAGCGATTTTCTCATCAACAGCAGCACCATCTAACTTTGTATTAAGATTCTGGTTAATAGTATTTAACTTACCGTCAATATCAGTTTTCGTATATACATTAGAGGTGTCAGCTTTTGTAGCAATTTCTTCTTCAAGCTCAGTTTTTAGAGCAGATACTTTAGACTGTGCGTCTGTACTTGCATCAGATAAGATCTCTTCCTGTGTCTTTGTAAAACTGTCAAGCTGTGTCTTATTCGTATGCTCATGAGCTTTGGAAATGGCATCATTTAAAGAAGCAATCGCAACATTACTATCTTTGATGACCTTACCAGTAGCCCCATTGAATACAACGATGTGACCATCTGTAGAAGAATCTGCACCAGTAACTGCTCCATCAATATTAGCCTGTACCACCATGAAATCTGCATTTCCTGCAGAACCTTCATCATAGTCTTTGAGACAGATGATTAAATCACCAATCTCACATTTGACTCCTGCATATGTACCCCCAACAGCCACTCTCCACATCTGACCAGCCTTATAATCGGTAGAAGGAAGTGGATTGTCGGTACCATCAACGATACCGGGAACACCACCATTCAGCTGACCTACAAGTGTGTTTACCCATTCTTGCGTAGCAGCTGCTTTTCCTTCAATAGTAACAGTTCCGGTAAAAGCTGGATTAGCCAGGGGAGCTTTTTGTGAAAGCCCTGTTTCGACTGTTGAAAGTTTATCTTTAATATCTGAGATATCTTCAGATACATCCTCAAAGATTTTTACCCAGACGGAACCATTCCAGATGTAACCCACATTGTTATCAATATAGATGACACCTTGTTCTTGACCAGAACCGGGACGTGTGCCAATGATAACATATTGTTTTGCATCAGAAGGTTTTCCCCCGACTTCCTCTAAAGTATACCCACTATCGGAAGGCTGTAAAATATACTGGTGATATTTACCGTCTTCCAGTTTGGCTTTAATTGTCTGACCAGCATAAGCATTTGCCTGTTTGATATATGTTTGGGCTTCACCCAAAGAATCCCATACCTCTGTCGCATCTATAGGGACGGGATTAGACCTGAATAACACTTTTAACTGAGTGACACCCTGATTTGGTTCATAATTTGCCATATCTATAACACCCCTTCCTTAAATTGTAACCTGCATTGTGCCAGGAGCTGCAAATGGAGTAGCGGCTCTATAAGTATAAACTTTATATTCTACTAATCCGTTTTCCCCACCTCTGGCATCGGCAACGTTGACAGTTTCTTTTGTAAGGCTTGCAGCCATATTTGGATCGTTACCCTCTACATAATTTACCTTATTTACATCACGCAAAGTTGCAGGATAAGCGAATATAAAATATTGCTGTCCTGTGGCCATATTGATAGTAAAGTTGAGTCCCTGTGTAGGATTAAGCTTTTTATTTGTAAGACCTCTGATCACATCAGATGTTAATTCCGGAAGTTCGCCTACTCCTGTTCCATAGAAGAGATTTCTCTGTCCGGTATAAGAGAAGCTGGAGCTGTTTACTGAACCAGCTTTGATCTGACCTGTTGCATCAGGTTTTCCAAGATTATTATTTTTCACAGGACCATCACCATACTCAGCCTTTGCTGTAAAGGTTATAGTTTCGTCACCAAGCACAATGGCTTCTCCTGTATATGTATATGGGGAAGATGTGTCAGAACCAACCGCAGAACCGCCTTTAAGAATTGATAATTTTGTTAAATTACCAGCATCGTTCTTATTAAATGTAGCGGCTAAGATAGGAGTGACAGAAGTACCAGCCTCATAGCTTCCGGCTGCTGTACCAGCTCCAGATTTAGCCAGAGAAACAGTAGGTTTTGTGTAAGTAGGTGCGATTGCTTTCTGAGTGATCATATTAAGCAATTCATCAATGCTTGTCCCTTCTGGAATAGAATCACCATTTTTAAGGGCACCTAAATCTGTACCATTTAATGTATACTCTTTTGAAGAACGACTTTTGACAAACATAGTAGATTTGTCTGGTTTAATAAAAGCTAACTCTTCTGTATCTTTGGTAATTACCAGATCGCCTTCATCAAGGGTTGTTGCAGAAACTGCAGAATCAATATCGGTTTTATTACCATAGCCGATTTTTGTTTTCATAGCCATTATGTACTACCTCCTTTTTTAATAAAATAAGCCCGCTATATTAACGGACTTAAAATTCAACAACTTCAAAATCATCTGTATTGCCACCAGGATCTTCTCCACTTCCGGAAACGATAGTTACAGAATCACCAATGGGTTTTCCATTAGCAGTCAGCTGCAGTTTATCATCATCATATATAATATTGTCAGCTTTTTCTGCATCATATAAATCTGCAACTTTTTCAGCGGCCTCAATTTTAGATTGAAAGAATCCAACCAGCTGGTCTACGAACTCTAACGATTTATCGGGTTTGAAGTTATAATAATCTGATAATTTATCAATAGTAATTACTACTTCTCCAGTATGCATAACATACTGAGTTTCAGTGTCCATATCCAGCTTAGTAAATGTGACTCTTAAAGCTATGTTCCCAGGATATTCAGTAAGTTCGCTGTCAATTGGAAGGGTATACGCAAGTTTTCCCTTGTATAGCTCTTCGTCTTTTTTTAATATCTCAGCATGTGGAACATTATGGACATCCATATATTTCAAAGTCGCAATACATTCTGAAAGAACTAAATCCTGATATTTTTCAGGGAATAGAAATTTCATTTTATCTACCATATTTTCTTTACGATAGATTTTTGCTTTTGATGTTATTTTAAGGCTCTTGTCCTTATTCATGATGATTATAAAAATAGGAATCACCCCCTTATAATGACATTAGATATTATTCTTCTGTCGGACTTTTTGATTCGTCTGCTTTTTCGATAACATTATCTACAGCTTTATCTAGCTGTTTTTTGGTAAAAGATGCAATCTGGTCGAAAGCATTCTGTACAAGTGCCTCAATAAATTTTTGCGGGAATAACGGCTTCAGTGCAGTGGGAATTAAATCATATAACCACCCTACTACAGCTTTAAATTTTTCATTACCCTGTTTAAATCCGGTGAATTCTTCTTCAGCTTTATCTATTAAGGAATTCACAGCTTTGTTCAGCTTGCCATTAGTCCTAAACCAAATGGCAAATCCACCTAAAGCTATGTATAAAATGACCTGAAGAATTTGTAAAATCAAAGTTATTTCCATTTACTCAATCCTCCTTTTTCAGTGGGACAACATGCAATTTATTCATTGCTGGCTGGACAATTTTATGCACATAATCATTTCCCCCAAGTTTTTCATAATCATTGAACATAGCCCAGAATGCATGGGCTTCCATTTCATTCCAAGATTGATCTGGATTATTATCAAGAGATGTAAAATACCGGAAGCTATTTAATAAATATGTACGTAACTCATTGACTTTTTGTGCTCTACGTGCAGCATCTAATTCTTCCTGCCTTGCTTGGATCTTCTCAATCAGCTTTTGTAATTGCGCTATCTGGTCAAGTGTTTCTTTGGAACGTTCATTCGCTTCCGTAGATTTATCTATGGCAATATCAGTCTTTTGTTCTAACTTATCACGCAACTCCTGAGATTGTTTTCTGTAGCCTAATTGCTTCTCATAAAAATCTTTTTGGAATTGGTTAGAAGCTTGTGTTTCAGCTATGATATCAGCCATAGATTGTTTTAAGCTATCCACAGTGTCATAAAGGTCTTCCTTTCGTTTCCGGTTTTGGTAATATTTTTCAAAGAAATTTTTAATACCGTTACGATTATTCCACAAGCCCCTAACGATGAAATAGGCAATGATAAAAAGAATAAGTAGAAGAGTAATAGGATTACTTATGTCAGAGAAGACAGTTTCTATTAACTTATCCATTGGTCACTCCTTTTTAATTTTTCAATGCTTCTTCTACCTTCTTTTTCCATAAGGTAGGGACATCTTCTATTTTCCAGACTTCATTGGTCTGGGCATTGATTTCTTGATTTCTAATTTTTGATACATAAAACAGAACCATTATTTATTCCTCCTCTTATAAGCTCATTTCGCCAATTACAGATCCCAAATCAGCAATAGCGCCATCTTGGATTGCTTGACTTTCTTCTAAAGTATCCAGTCGTTTTTCGATATCTGTTTTTTCACGAATACCAAAGCTAACTGATAATTTTTGATCTTCAGTTTCATTGATTATTAGCATGGGCGAATTTAAAACCATATCTTCATACTCTCCAACAGGAGTTTCGTCTTGCATGAAAATCACAGAATCCAAATTCCCCTTGGTTGTTAATTTATTTTTTAATTCTTCTACTTCAGACATATTGTTTTTTATAGTCTGGATATCAGAAAGACTAACACCTTCCTGTACTTCAATTTCTGTTTTGTCTTTGAGAATCATTTTCTGCATAATTTTATTTCCTTTCTTATTTTTGATTTGCTAAACCACACTTTAGCATAAACAGAAGGTATTTTATTGTTCGCAAATAGTTTAAAACTATATTTATGCTTTTATAAATTACAGAATGAATTCTAGTATTTTATAAGAAAATAAGTCATGGAAAATACCAAATTAGCCTATAACTTATTTGAATTCAGTCATAAATTATAGACGTTCAGAAGAAAAAGTGTGGTTTAGCAGAATTAGATACTATTTAATTCTTTCATCTTGTATACTGAAATAGCTCAAAATAACAAAATGAAAGGGGTAGTATATTATGGATGTAAGAACTAAAATAATTGATAAAGTTATAGAAGCCTTGCCTGATGTTGGGCAAGAAATATTGGATAGAATAGAACGCACTCTATATATTCAACTTAAAGAATATGAAGTGCAGGAGCGCAATACTGAAGTCGTGGTATATGATAATAGCAACCTGGGACTGGTCAAGAAATTTATAGCAACAAAAAAATTAGAGGGGAAAAGTGAGCGTACTTTAAAGAAATATCAACCAGAATTAGAAAAGCTTATAAATTTTTTGGATAAAAAAATTTATGAAGTTGACACTTATGATCTGCGTCTATATTTGGCTCTATATAAGGAAAAGAGAAAAATAACAAATAGAACCTTAGAAAATTTACGCAAAACAATTTCTTCTTTTTTCACCTGGCTGCATGACGAAGGAATTATCGGAAAAAATCCCGCAAAAGCATTAAAACGGATAAAATACGAACATATCGTAAGGAAACCTTTTTCATCAGTAGAACGTGAAAAATTAAAAAATGCATGTGATATTATTAGGGATCTAGCACTTACTGAGTTCCTTTATGCCTCTGGTCTTAGAGTTTCTGAAGTCATATCACTTAATCGTGACAGTATTGATTTTGTTACCCGCGAAGCAACTGTTATAGGAAAAGGGGGAAAGGAAAGAAGATTCTTCTTATCAGAAATATGTACAGAATACCTAAGACAATACCTAAATGCAAGAACGGATAATAATATAGCCCTGTTTACTTCCAAAAAGATGCCTTATAATAGATTAACAAAAGAAGGTGTGGAAGTTATTGTTAAGAAGATAGGGAAGAAGGCTGGTGTACCTAATGTCCATCCACACAGATTTCGCAGAACATTGGCAACAGATTTAGTCAAGAAGAATGTCCCAATACAAGACGTTGCGCAAATATTGGGGCACTCAGATTTGAGGACTACGCAGGTTTATGTGTGCCTGGATCAAGAAGCTATTAAATACAATTATAATCGTGCAGTTGCCTAATGAATGAGTGGAACTTAGAATATTGAAAAAATGACTCGTCCTACGGGTCTTTTTGTCGTACAATAATAAATATGCTTTAGTGGAAAATAATCGAAAAAACATTTAAGTAGACAAGAAAATTTAGTTCAAAAAGCTCCGCTTTA
>PPYE01046519.1_pt1 | contig 36050 bp, 37 predicted proteins | sample 1559881 | NCBI WGS metagenome assembly PPYE01 (sample SAMN08240022, study PRJNA423297) | Human gut metagenome, whole genome shotgun sequencing project.
ACTAATCCTCGATAGCTCAGCGGTAGAGCATCCGGCTGTTAACCGGAGGGTCGTTGGTTCGAATCCTACTCGGGGAGTTTATGGTCCGTTGGTCAAGGGGTTAAGACACCGCCCTTTCACGGCGGTAACGCGGGTTCGAATCCCGCACGGATCATTATGGCGCCATAGCCAAGTGGTAAGGCAAAGGTCTGCAACACCTCTATCCCCGGTTCAAATCCGGGTGGCGCCTCTGGAAAGTCCCGGTTTCACAGAATTAGCTGTGGGGTTGGGGCTTTTTTTATTGCGTAGAAAAGAATAGCATTTTTGTCTGCTTTGTCATAGAAGGTGGGACAGGAACCGTCAGATAGCCCAAAGAATGGCGGATTTTCGCCTTTTTTTTAGCAGATGTCGAAATGTAAGAGAAGAAAAAGAAAAGAAATCCATAATTTTACTTGACGAATTGAACAAAGCGCGTTATAATAACAACAGTTACGGCGCCATAGCCAAGTGGTAAGGCAAAGGTCTGCAACACCTCTATCCCCGGTTCGAATCCGGGTGGCGCCTCTCAAAGCATCCGCAATATGCGAATGCTTTTTTTTGCGTTATATTTAGATAAATATCAAAATGTTATTGACATAGAATGAAAAATGAAATAGAATACATTTAGATATATATCTAAATAAAAACAGGAGGCGATGATATGGGCATACAGGAAACTTGGAAAGCCATGAGTGACCCTACCAGACGGGAAATACTGCGTCTGCTGCGGGATAAGTCTTTGACAGCGGGAGAGATTGGTGAGCGTTTTCCGGCAACAGGAGCCACTATTTCTCATCATCTGGCGATTTTGAAACAGGCAGGGCTTATTAGCGACACGAAACAGGGGAAATATATTTTTTATGAGCTGAATTTATCGGTTTTAGAAGAAATGATGAGCTGGATGACGGCTCTGATGGGAGGCGATAGCCATGAAAGGGAAAGCGTTTCTGCTGATTCTGCTGAGCATACTGCCCCTGCTGATGGTGGCAGTTCTGTATCCTAAACTGCCGGAAATGGTTCCTGTCCATTGGGATTTGGACGGCGGCGTTACTTACGGGGAAAAAATCAAACTGTTTCCTATGGCAGGATTGAGCCTTGTATTTGGGATTCTTATGCCTCTTTTGGCAAAGATTGACCCCAGAAAACAGAATTACGAACGTTTTGCGGACGCCTATTTCGGTACAAGAATCATTCTGTTGGTGTTTATGATCGTTATGATGTCCATTACCCTAACGGAAAGTCTGTATCCCGGTCTTTTGCAGGTAGGCCGTGTGGTCTGCGCTATGGTAGCGGTACTGTTTATTCTGCTGGGAAATCTGATGCCGAAGTTTAAATCCAATTTTTTCACAGGCATGAAAACGCCTTGGGCGCTGAGCAGTGAAAATGTTTGGAACAAAACCCAGCGGCTGGGCGGCAGATTATTTTTCTTTGGTGGTTTGGTGATTCTTATGAGTTGTTTTGTGGTTCCGGAAAAACAGCTGTTTTGGGGTGCCATGGGCATTATGCTTTTGATTTGTCTGATTCCCACGGTCATGTCCTATCTTTGGTACCAGCAGGAAGTGCAGGGGAAAGAAAAGTAAGGCAGATGTAAATTTTCTGTTTGGAACTGACGGAAAATCATTGACGGACTTTTTGGAAAAAGATATAATTATGACGCTTGGAAGTATGGAAAAACATTGGTTTTCGACGCTTTCGGCGTCTTTTTATATTCAGAAGAAAAGAAAGGAGCAATCAGTAAATGACAAGAAAAAAAGATGTGTTTGTCATCGGACATAAGAATCCTGACACAGACTCTATTTGCTCTGCCATCGCATACGCAAATTTGAAAAATAAAATTTCCGACGGTAATTATGTACCCAAAAGAGCTGGGGAAGTCAGCAACGAAACCCAGTATGTACTGGACTTTTTTGGTGTAGAAAGCCCCGCATTCATCAACCATGTGGGTACACAGGTAAAAGACGTGACCATTAAGATCACACCCAGCCTGTCCAAAGAAATGTCTCTGAAAAACGCATGGATTACTATGAGAGATATGCAGGAAGCGACCATGCCTATCGTAAACGAAGGCAAACTGGAAGGTATCATTTCTGTCAAAGATATTGCCACAGCCAACATGGATATTTATGAAACCAGAATTCTGGCAATGTCCAAAACAAAATATTCCAATATTCTGGATACCATTGACGGTACTATGGTAGTGGGTGATCCCGAAGAAGTGGTTCCTCAGGAAGGGAAAATCCTTATTGGTGCGGCAAACCCTGACCTGCTGGAAACTTATGTGGAACCCGGCGATATTTTGATCACAGGGAACCGTTTTGAATCTCAGCTCTGTGCTGTGGAAATGAACGCAGGCTGTATCGTTGTCTGTATGGGTGCCCCTGTTTCCAAAACCATTCAGAAACTGGCAAAGGAAAACAACTGCTCCATCATCAGCACACCTCATGATACGTATATGACAGCAAGACTCATCAGCCAGAGTACCCCTCTGGGCTACTTCATGCGGAAAGAAAACCTGATTACATTCAGCGAAGATGATTTTATCAGCGATATCCGCGGCACCATGGCAAAAATCCGCCATCGTGATTTCCCTGTGCTGGATAGAGAAGGCAATTATATCGGTATGCTGTCCAGACGTTCCCTGCTGGAAATGGACAACAAAAAAATCATCATGGTAGACCATAACGAAAAATCCCAGGCTGTTGACGGCATTGACGAAGCGGAAATTCTGGAAATCATCGACCATCATCGTCTGGGTACACTGGAAACATCCATGCCCGTATATTTCCGTAACCAGCCCGTTGGCTGTACTTCCACCATCGTATATTTGATGTATCTGGAAAATCAGGTGGAAATCGACCCCAAAATGGCTGGGCTTATGTGTTCTGCCATCCTGTCTGATACGCTGATGTTCCGTTCTCCCACATGTACGCCTATGGATAAGAATGCGGCAGAAGCTCTGGCAAAAATCGCAGGCATTGATATTCAGGAACATGCGGAAAAAATGTTCCGTGCAGGCAGCTCTCTGGCAGATAAAACACCGGAAGAAATCTTCTACCAGGACTTCAAGAAATTTAGCGCAAACGGCGTGAACTTCGGTGTGGGCCAGATTTCCTCTTTGGATAAAAAAGAACTGGAAGAACTGCGTCCGAAAATCGCGGAATTTATGGAAAACTCCGACAGAAATGACGTGGATATGATGTTCTTCCTGCTGACAAATATTCTGGAAGAATCTTCTGATATGGTATTTGTAGGCGAAAATGCCAAAGAATTGGTAGAAGCTGCTTTCGGCGGCGAAGCAAGTGAAAATCATATTTATCTGCCCGGTGTGGTTTCCAGAAAGAAACAGTTTGTACCCCGTGTGCTGGGCGCCATCCAGCAGTAAGGCGGTCTGGATATGAAAACTTATAAAATGGTGTTGTGCTATGACGGCAGCCGCTACAATGGCTGGCAGAAACAGGGCAACACAGACAATACATTGCAGGAGAAACTGGAAAAAATCCTCACAGAGATCGCTGGCGTAGAAACAGAAATCGCAGGTTCCGGTCGGACGGACGCAGGCACCCATGCCAAAGGGCAGGTGGCCAGCTTCCATATGGACTGGAAAGGAACAGCCGCAGAACTTTTGACGGAAATCAATGGACGTCTGCCGGAAGACGTGGGGGCTCTTGCTCTGGAAGAAGCGGAACCCAGATTCCACGCCAGATTGAATGCCAAAGCAAAGAGATATGTATACACCATCTGGACGGGAGAAATGCCTCCCGTTTTCTGGCGGAAATACAGTTTCTGGTGCAAAGATAAATTGGATGTGGAAGCCATGAAACAGGCGGCTTCTGCCTTTGTGGGTACCCATGACTTCAAGAGTTTTTGCGCAAACAAGCGTATGAAAAAGTCTACGGTGCGCACCATTTATGATATTGACATCAAACAGAAGGAACAGCGGCTGGTACTGTCTTTTACAGGCAACGGCTTTTTGTACCAGATGGTGCGGATCCTCACAGGCACCCTCATTGAAGTGGGAGAAGGTAAACGCAGCGCACGTGAAATGGAGGAAATTCTAGCAGCAGAAAACAGGGAGGCAGCTGGTTTTACAGCGCCTTCCCGTGGCTTGATGCTGGATGAAGTATTTTATGAACCTTATGGGAAAGGAACGGAGATGCCATGATTCGGATTGCTGACTTAAAACTGCCTTTGGGCAGAGAAGAAATCCTGCTGAAAAAACGGGCGGCAAAACAACTGCATATCCCTGTGGAACAGATCACATCATGGCGGATCTTCAAAAAATCACTGGATGCCCGGAAAAAAGATCGTATCCATTATGTCTGCGTGGTGGATGTGGCTGTGGACAATGAAACCAAGGTGCTGGCAGGGGTGAAAGGGGACAAAGACGTTTCCAAAACCCCTGATTTGTCTTATCATTTCCCGGAAGGCAAATGCCAGATGGAAAAACGCCCGGTGGTTGTGGGCTTTGGCCCGGCGGGTATGTTTGCGGCGCTGATCTTGGCACAGATGGGTCTGAAGCCCATTGTGCTGGAGCGTGGCGGCGATGTGGACAGCCGCAAGGAAGCTGTGGACAAGTTCTGGCAGACAGGACAGCTGGATGTGGATAACAACGTCCAGTTCGGCGAAGGCGGCGCAGGGACATTTTCCGATGGGAAACTGACCACCCGTATCAAAGACCCCAGATGCCGAAAAGTGCTGGAGGAATTTGTGGCGGCAGGTGCGCCGGGGGAAATCCTTTACGATAGCAAGCCGCACATTGGTACAGACCTGCTCCGTGGTGTTGTGAAAGAAATTCGGCAGAAAATCATTTCTTTGGGAGGCGAAGTGCGCTTTTTCTCCAAAGTGACAGATATTTTCTCGGAAAACGGCATGGTGACAGCCGTGGAAATCAATGGAAAAGAACGTCTGGATGCTTCTGATGTGGTATTGGCATTGGGACACAGTGCCAGAGATACTTTTGCCATGCTTTATGAAAAAGGCTTTGCCCTGGAACAGAAGCCTTTTGCCATGGGGGTGCGTATTGAGCATCCACAGGAAATGGTGAATGTTTCCCAGTACGGCGAAGCGGCAGACCAGCTTCCGGCGGCGGATTACCGTCTGACTTATACCACTACAAAAGGCAGAGGAGTCTATACCTTCTGTATGTGCCCCGGCGGCTATGTGGTGGCGGCAGCTTCGGAAGAAGGTCGCCTGGCTGTCAATGGCATGAGCGAACACGCCAGAGATGGGCAGAACGCCAATTCCGCATTGCTGGTGCAGGTGTTCCCTGAGGATTTCGGCAGTGAACATCCCCTTGCGGGCATGTATTTCCAGCGGGAATTGGAAGAAAAAGCCTTTCAGGCTGGCGGCGGCAACTATACAGCCCCTGTCCAGACCGTAGGCAGCTTTTTACAGGATAAAGAAAATGTTTTTGGGCAAGTATGTCCTACTTATGCGCCTAAAACGGTTTTTGCGGACATGAAAGAAATCTTCCCGGACTTTATGACGGAAGCCATGGCAGAAGCGTTGCCGGCTATGGGGCGGCGGCTGAAAGGCTTTGACCGGGATGACGCTGTGCTGACGGCTGTGGAAAGCCGCAGTTCTTCTCCTGTGCGAATTCTGCGTGGGGAAGGCGGACAGAGCCTTTCTCTGACGGGACTGTATCCCACAGGTGAAGGGGCAGGCTATGCCGGTGGTATTGTTTCGGCGGCAGTAGACGGCGTGGTGGCGGCGGAGCATATTTTCCGCAGACATGTAAAATAAAGAAAATTGAAAAGCAACTTCCCTTTTCATTTAGGGGCTGCTTCATCAGAAAAAAGAAAGCTGGGGTCTTTGAGATAGAAAGATTCCAGCTATCCTATTTTTAGATTGTATTTGAAATGTTTTTTAGGAAAAGGAGGAGAGAACATGGACTTGGAAAAATGGCTGGCAGATTGGACAGCCTGTGTAGATGGTATTTTCGGGGAGCGGATACGTTTTCTGGGCATACAGGGCAGTTACGGCAGAGGGGAAGCCACAGCGGAAAGCGACATTGATGTGGTGCTTTTGCTGGATGGATTACAACTGGAAGATTTGCAGACATACGATGAAGCTGTGTCTGCTTTGCCCATGCGGGAGAAGCTCTGCGGCTTTGTAGGCGGCTGGGAAGAACTGATCCATTGGGATAAAGCCGATTTGTTCCAGTTCATACAGGATACCAGGGCCTTAAGAGGCAGTCTGGATGACCTTTGGCATGAAATCACAAAAGAGGACATCCAGCGGGCAGTTCATAAAGGCGCTTGTGACTTGTACCATGGCTGTGTCCATAATTTCCTCCATGAAAAAGATGGAGAAATGCTGAAAGCTTTTTATAAAAGCGCCGTTTTTGTGGTGCAGGCGATGGTTTATCTGCAAAAAGGCGTTTATGGAAAGAAAAGAACGGATTTGGAGCAGATGGCAGAAGGTATGGAAAAAGAAGTCTTGTCCATGGCAAAAAGATTGAAAGGACAAAATGAAATTTCCAAAGAACTCTTTGAACAGGGCAGCCGTCTTTTGTTTTGTTGGACAGGGCGGGTTATTAGAGAAGAAAAATAAAAAAAGCTGGAATCCTTTATGTGGATTCCAGCTATATTTTTTTATGCACTGGTTTTCAGCAGTCTGTTTTTGTATCTGTATGACCAGAAGTAAGACAGGACCCCAGCAAATGGGCAAAAGCCCAAAGAACATAGCGCCGGGGGCATCATTGGCTTCTGCCAGACCAAGCCAGAAAGGGATGACCAGCAGAAACAGGATGCCATAGGAGATGGCGCAAATTTTGATTTTCCGTAATGTCTGTACCACTGTGCCGGTTTCCTGTGGGGTGCTGTCTGTTTGGCGCAAGAAACGATAGCCATAAAACAGCCCAGTGAAAAAGGGAACGGCGGAGAGGCAGATGGCAAGGAGTATGGGATAGAAATACTGTCGGTAAGGCTGTTTAATGGGGTCTGTGATGGCAAGATACAGGATACACCCACCGAATAGGGCGGCGCTTAGTGCCAGCAGAACCAGCAGGATTTTCAAAAGCCGATTTCTCAGATTGCCCATGTTCTCCCTTCTTTCCTATTATCATTCCACGTTGGTGATAACCATAGCAGCGTCTTTGCTTTCCTGTGTATAGGTGAATGTGATGGCGTCGCCCACTTTATATTCCTGCAGTTTTGCCGCTACCTTGCTGTCTGTGAATTGATAAGCGTTGACAGTGCCGTCGGGCAGTGTCATTTCTGCTGTGTGTCCATCGGAAAGACCGTTGTAAACGGCATTCACTGTGGTTCCATTGGAAGCAGTTTCGGAAGATGTGGTGCCGGAAGTCTGGCTGCCGCCTTCATTCTCTGTGGTTTCCATAGGTGTTACGCTGGCAACGCTGTAAAGGTACATGGGATCAGAGATGCCGTCAGCGTATGTATTGTTGGTCATGGTCACAGTCCAGGAGCCGATGATGTCCTGATCTTCCATGAGGGAAACCAGATCTGCCTGTACGGTTACGATGCCGTCTTCTTCCCCTTTGAACGTCAGTTTGGTTTCTGCCAGACCGATGTCGCCTCTGCCAAAGGTATAGGCGTCTGTGCTTTCATCATATGTTACACGGCCGGAAAGACTGTCGGGCAGTTCCAGCAGGTCATCATAGTCCGCAAAAAGGGCAATAGCCAATTCCTGAACGGCTTTGCTGGGCAGTGTGATGGAATCATCACGCACTTCTGCCAGCTGATGTTCACTGCCATATTGTCCTGCGAAATACGCAAGGGATGTCCAGAAAAATTCAGGGTCCTGAGGGTTATATTCCATGCCGTTTTCCAGCATGCACCGCACCAGAGAATCTACGGGTGCCGTCATATCGTCAACGGCTTGGGCCTGTTCTTCGGCGGTCATTTCTTGTGTTTGTGGGGGTTCTTCGGTTTCTGTATTGGCGGTGCAGGCAGCTGTGCCCAGCATCAGCATGCAGACAACCAGAGAAGATGTCAGTCGTTTCATATGTATTCCTCCTTTGGAATCTATCGTAAAATAACAAATGTCCTTTTTATACTATTAGTATATACAATCATTATAAATAAAATATGACGAAAGTCTTTCTTTTTTTTGAATTTTCTAAAATCCATTGACAGAAAAGTGTATGATTGCTATCATACAGTTAAGAAGTGTATGATAAGCATAGTACACTTGAAAGGAGGTGACAGACGGTGGTGAATTTTTCTGATCTGCAGCTGCATGATATGGAGCCGGTTTATGTGCAGATCGTTCGGCATTTGAAACGGGCCATATTTCTGGGGGAAGCGGCTGTGGGAGAAAGCCTGCCTTCCAGAAGGGAACTGGCGGCGCAGCTTTGCATCAATCCCAACACAGCCCAGAAGGCTTTTCGCCTTATGGAGGAAGAAGGCCTTATACAAACACCGAAAAACGCGGCCAGTACAGTTTTTTATGACGAAGAGACATTGGGCAGAATCCGACAGGAAATGACGGGGGATTTGGTGCGGCAGTTTGTGGCGGAAGCCAAGGAAAACCGTCTGACGCTGGCAGAAGTGATGAAAATGGTAGAGGAAGCATGGCAGGAAAGAGGGGAAGACGTATGAAACAAACAGCATTGCTCAGTGGATATGTGTTTCAGTGGAATATGAAAAAAGGTGGATGGGCCGTTTATGTCCTTTCCATTCTGGCAGGAGTCATCAGCGCCGTTTATCGGGGATACGCAGGAATGCCGGGAGAAACATCTTCTTTCCGGGCAAAAGGATTTCTGCCCTATGAGATCATCATTGACCAGAGTCTGATTCCCATTTTTTTCTGCGTAGGACTTCTGGCGCTGCTGTTTTTGCAATATATGCGGCTGCGTCAGTATCGGAAGGAAGGCAAAGGCATTTATACCTTTCTGACACTGCCCATGAAAGGGACGCAGGTGGCAGATGCCTTTCTGCTTCAGTCCCTGGCAATGGTATTTCTGTATTATGCCCTGTGGCTGGTGGTTATCGTGGTCATGTATTTTCCCATGATGCACTGGATGGTGAGTCTGGCGGCAAAACAGGAATTTCTCATGGATGACGGTACTATTTTGACAGGAATCGACGCTACACGGCATAATGGGCTGTTTCTGGCCTTTCTGCGCAGTGAGTTTCTGGGCACCGTTTATAGTCTGGATTGGAAGGCTATGCTGTGTGTGTTGTGTATGCTGTGTTTCTTAGGCGTATGTGTTGTTTATCTGGGATTGCAGAAGTATTCTGTTATCACCGGGGGATTAATCATAGCGATAGGCATTTTAGAGCCTTTGAATTTGTATCAGGATCTGTATTTGGCGCGCCAAAGAAATGATCCGGGACAGTATGTCTGGGATCTGCTGCTCCTGATCCTTTTGATTAATATGTTTTCGGGTATGCGGAAAGATTTTCAGGAACCGTCTGCAAGATAGAAAGGGGGAGGCAGTATGAAAAAATGGAAGATCTATTTGCCGCTGCTGTCCCTTTGCGGCGCATTGGCAGTAACGGGAGGCATCTGGGGTGTCATGCGGGGCAGTACTTGGAATGGACAGATGGAACTGACCCATCTGGAGGGGGATGAGAGCGCACTGGCGGATTTTCAGATTGACGGTTTCATTACGGATGTGAGAAATGGATGGTATTTTTCCATTGTGGACGGCACATTGCAGAAAAAATCTTTTTCCATGACCAATGAGGATGCTTTTTTTGATTATGGTCAAGTCAGGGGTATATGGAAAGACGGGACAATGGAGTTTCGAAATGGTAGCGTGAACTTTCAGCCATGGGCGGACAGCGAAGTGGAAACCGCAGAGGTGACCGATTTCAGCCAGCTGTGGAAAGATGGGAAGTTCCCCAGTGAGCTTTATGATGGGGACGGTGAGGCTCATGTAACAACGCATACCTTTGAAAAAAGTCAGGCTGTGCTTTGTGTAGACATGAAAGCAAAACAGACGAAAGGAAAGGGACTGTATAGATGGGGTTATGAAATCCCGACGAATATGCAGTATATACCTGAGGAACCCTTTGTAAATATTGTAATTGATGATGAAAACAATAAAACTTCGGAAATCAATAATCAGGGAAATGAGATAGAAGTTATGAGTGTATGGTCGCAAAGTCAGGAAATGATGTATGCAACACTGAAAACCAATGAAAAATGCAGAGGCAGTATTGGATTATATTGCTTGGGGCCGAAAGAAGAAGAATCCTTTGGAGATGAAGGCAGCACCGGACGTCCTACACGGACGGAACCTGTTGCCACGTTGGCGGAAATCCCTGTCAGTGAAAATCGCTGGTTATTGGGACTGGAAGATGTGGGAGAAGGTCTGCTGGTGTTCATTGGGGAATCGGATGGCGTGACACTGGAACTGTACGGTTATGACGGGACACTGTTGGATCGTCTGAAAGAACAGACAGAACAGCCAGTGGAAGAACTGGAAAAGAGCAGCACCAAATGGGAGAACGGTTATGGGATTTATCTGACGGCACTTCATAAACTGGATGAAGATGCGTATTTCATTCATGCATGCAGAGGGTATTGGATTGCAGACGGAAAAATCCAAAATGTTTTTCAGTGGGAAGGTGAGAAATTATATGGCACAGAGGTGGCTGTTGGAAAAGAAAAGGTATTGATGCTCCAGCATATTTCCGGTGATTTGGGAGAACAGTGCAGTTTTATGGGAAATATGACACTGTGCGGTCTGGATTTGAAGGTTTACGATATCAAGGATGACCCGGCTGGCAAACTGGTATATCACGGAGAAATGAAAACAGACATAGACGAAGATGTGTTGGCGTACTTCAGCCGTTTTGATACACGGGAAAAGGAAACACCCGTGGGAAGGCAACAGGCGAAGATGTATGGAATGACGACACGATCCATACTTGTGGAACGGATAGAAGGCAAGGAAGGAGCGGTGTCATGAAAAAATTATTGGTTCCGTTGATTCTGATTTGTGCGCTGTTGGTTCCAGTGGGGATGCTGGGGGGCATCTCCTGCCTTTGGAATCTGGAAACATTGTATGTACAGGATATCTATGGCAATCGCTCGGCATTGCTTCCCTATACCGTGACAGGAAACTGGGGGGATGATTTCCACAATCTTTCTTTCACGTTATCGCAGGGGGAAATACAAAGGGACGTTTCCTTTGAAAAGGAAGAAGAAACACCGCCAGAAATAGAAGAATGGAAAGCGGAGATTGGCGGCATGGAACAGTATGTGCGGTTGGAGTTGGGCGGACGTATACTGCTGCCCACGGAGGATACAGAAATCATTGCTGACGCAGGTCTGCCTGACACCCGTTCTGAAATAGAACAGGCAGTGTGGAAAAGATTCTGCCAGAGAGAAAAAACGTGGTTTTCCGGAGAGGAAAAAACCTTTCCTACGGGCAGCATACAATACGGCAAAGGGCAGGTCTATATGCAGCAGGATGTTATTTTCCATGAACAGCCGAATATGAGAGCAAGTGTCGTATATCGAGCTGACGAAAATGGCGTTCAGGAATTAAACGGCACAGCTTGCCGCAGTGTCTGGGTACCTTTTTCTTTGCCCTATAAGGGAGAAGTGACTATGGAATGGAAAGTGGACGGCGATGTGGATTATGAGATGGATGAGCAGGAAGTGGATTTGCCCCATGTGGTGCCAGTCGGGACAGTGCTGGATGATAAGCTGTATCTGACAGGACGAGTATCCTATGCTTACAGAGAAGGCATCATCGGCATTTACGCTTATGACCTTCAGAAACTTTATGATGCAGGCGCTCCTTACAATACCCAAGAATTTGTGGAGCCGGAAATGATTTTTGGGGAAGATATGGTAAATGCCTATCGGTGGATATTGGGGATAGAAACTGTGGGGGATCATCTGCTTTTTATCAAAAGAGACAATAATACAGTCATTCTGGAAACCTATGACAAAGACGGCAAAATGCTGGACAGAGCGGAAGTAAAAACGAAGCGAAATGTCTATGAATATACCCTTTCCCAAAGTGCGTGGGAAGGTGGAAATGGTGTTTTGTTCACATGGGATGTGGGTAATACCAGCTACAGTTTTGAATCCGTGGAAACCACCAGTATCTCCATAGACAGCCAGGGAAAGATTATCCACCGTTTTACCATTACAGACAGTCCATGGGTAGCGGCTGTCTGCGGCAAAGACAGTTTTCTGACGCTGGAGGAGGCAAAAATGGATGTGCCCGGCGGTTCCGATTTCTTTTATCGGGGGGACATTGTACCGAAACAGTATTTCCTGACGGTATACAGCAAGGATTTCAAAAATGTTCTGTATCGTGGAGAACTGGTCACCGATAGGGCAGACGATACAAAAGGAATTTATGGCGCCTTTCTGACAAAAGGGAGTTATCAGCATGTGGGTAAAAAATATTTGGTATCTGACACATGGCAGTATATTTCCGGCAGAAGAAGCTTAAGTGACTTAGAGATGACTTACGAGGGGGCAGTGACATGATTGAAGGCAAACATATCTTTTTTACATATGGGAAACCGGAAACAGATCCCAATCCTGTACTGAATTATGTGGATTTACAGATTCCCGATGGGCAGATCGTAGGGCTCTTCGGGGAGAACGGCGCCGGAAAGTCTACGCTGCTGCGGCTTATGGCGGGGCTTTTGGTGCAGAAGGATAGTGGCTGTCAGATTTTGCTGGATGGAAAGTCTGCCACAGAGGTAAGAGGAGAGGTTGCCTGCATATTTGAAGAAGGTACTTTCCTGCCGGATCTGACACCGAAGCGGTATGGGGATTTTCTGGCGGATTTCTTCCCCAAGTTTGACAGAGCCTATTATGAAAAGCTGGTGAAATTTTTCAAGCTGGAGGAGAAGGCGGCAAAGCATATGTCACGGGGGCAGAAAGCAAAGCTGGAGATTGCCGCGGGTCTTGCCAAACGGACAAAATATATCTTCATGGATGAGCCGTTTTTGGGGAAAGACGCTCTGACAAGGCAGGATTTTATGAAAATTCTTTCCGGCAGTTTGACAGGGGAAGAAACCCTGATTCTGGTCACCCATGAACTGGAGGCTGTGGAAACATTCATTGATCGGGCATTGGTGATCCACAAAGGGAAATTGGCGGCGGACGTGGAAATGGACGACCTTCATCACGAAGGGAAAAATCTGATGGTGCTGCTGAAAGATACGGTGGGCTATGATGAAAACGCCTATCGTGATCTCTTTGCAGAGGAATGAGATTTTTTGACGGCATAAAAAGAGAGAAAAAGAGAGTGGAAAAAGCATCTGATAAACGGATTTTTTTCTACTCTTTTTCTTTTTAGGGATACTTTTTGATGGCGGGTGCAAAAATGACAGAACCTTTGAAAAATTTTGGTCAAATGTGACGAAAAAATATTTCATATAATTTCTCTAGGATTTGCTGCCGCCTTTATTGACATGGGTTTGGGGCTATGCTATACTCTTTCATGTTAGTTATGGTTTACTTTTTTAGATGAAGATAGATATGAGGTAGAAAATATGACATTGCATCAATTACCCATTGGACAGTCCGCCATCATTACCAAGGTGGGCGGCGAAGGGGAACTGCGCTACCGTTTTCTGGATATGGGACTGATTCCCAAAACAAAAGTGACGGTGACAAAAGTGGCTCCCATGGGTGACCCCATCGAAATCAGGCTTAGAGGCTATACCCTGACCCTGCGGGTGGAGGACGCCAAAAACATTGAAATCACACAAGAGGGGGTTGACCTATGATCTTTGCATTGGCAGGCAATCAGAACTGCGGGAAAACCACTCTTTTCAACCAGCTGACAGGCTCTAACCAGCATGTCGGCAACTTTCCCGGGGTAACCGTAGACCAGAAGGTTGGGCAGATGAAAAGCCAGCCAGACTGTTCTGTGGTGGACTTGCCGGGGATTTACTCTCTCAGACCTTATACAAACGAGGAAATTGTTACAAGAGATTTCCTGTTGAATGAAAAACCTGACGGCATCATCAACATCGTGGATGCCACCAATATTGAACGAAATCTGTACCTGACATTACAGCTCATGGAAATGCGGATTCCCATGGTTTTGGCATTGAATATGATGGACGAAGTCCGCAACAACGGCGGTACCATCAACGTGGAAAAAATGTCCGAAGCATTGGGCATTCCCGTTGTTCCCATCAGTGCTGCCAAGAATGAAGGTATCGAAGAACTGGTGCAGGCGGCAGTCCGTGTGGCAAAGGAAAAACGAACTGCAAAGGTCATTGACTTCTGTAAACAGGGGCCTGTCCATCGTTGTATCCATTCCGTTTGTCACCAGATTGAAGACCATGCGGAAAAAGCTGGCTTGTCCGTACGTTTTTCCTGCTCCAAACTCATCGAAAACGATACACGTATCGTAGATATGCTGCAATTGAGCCAGAATGAATTGGAACTGGTGGAACACAGTATCATCGAAATGGAAGCGGAAGCAGGTATGGACAGAAATGCTGCGCTGGCAGGCATGCGCTATGACTTCATCGAAAGCGTTTGCGCTGATACGGTTATCAAATGCGAGGAAAGCAAAGAACATATCCGCAGTGTGAAAATCGACAGCATTCTGACACACAAGTATTTTGCCATCCCCATATTCATACTGGTGATGTTTCTGGTATTTTTCCTGACATTTAACGTGTTCGGGGCAGTGCTCAGTGATCTGCTGTCCATGCTCATTGACGATATTACGGCATTGGTAGACAAAGGTTTGACGGCTTACGGCATCAACCCTGTGGTACACAGCCTGGTTATCGACGGTATCTTTGCAGGTGTGGGCAGTGTTCTCAGCTTCCTGCCTATCATTGTGGTACTGTTTTTCTTCCTGTCTATTTTGGAAGATACAGGCTATATGGCAAGAATTGCCTTTGTCATGGATAAACTCCTCCGTAAGATTGGTCTTTCCGGCAGAAGCATCGTGCCTTTGCTGGTAGGCTTTGGCTGTACGGTGCCTGCGGTTATGGCAAGCCGTACCCTTTCTTCGGAACGTGACCGCCGTATGACCATCATGCTGACACCTTTTATGAGCTGTTCTGCCAAGATTCCCATTTATGCGGTCTTTGCAGCGGCCTTTTTCCAGAAATATGCGGCACTGGTTATGATCGGCATGTACCTGACAGGTATCATCATCGGTATCATCGTTGCGCTGATCTTTGACAGAACCGTATTCCGTGGCAAACCCATTCCTTTTGTTATGGAATTGCCCAACTATCGTTTCCCTTCTGCAAAAAGCGTACTGCTTTTGATGTGGGATAAGGCGAAAGACTTCTTGCAGCGTGCTTTCACCATTATTTTCTTGGCAACGGTTATCATCTGGTTCCTCCAGAGCTTCGACAGCCGTCTGAATGTGGTGACAGACAGCGCAGACAGTATTCTGGCAGCCATTGGGCATCTGCTGGCACCTGTGTTTGCGCCTCTGGGCTTCAACGACTGGCGTATTCCCACAGCCCTCATCACCGGCTTTACAGCAAAAGAAGCCGTTATCAGTACACTGGGCGTTTTGATGGGAACTTCCACAGCGGCATTGGGGCCTGCGCTCCATACCCTCTTTACCCCTGTTTCCGCCATCAGTTTTCTGGTATTCACACTGCTGTATACCCCTTGTGTGGCGGCCATCGCGGCAGTGAAACGGGAGCTGGAATCTGGCTGGCTGGCGCTGGGCGTTGTTATCTTGCAGTGCGTGGTGGCATGGCTGGCAGCCTTTGGCGTATATCTGCTTTTAGGCTTATTTGTGTAAAAGGAGGGGGATTATGAACCCTTTGGATATCATCATTTTGGCAGTCATTGCGGCAGCCATTGTAGGGGCCCTTGTGGCAGTGAAAAAGCATAAGTGTGGCACCTGTCATGGAAACTGCGGCAGCTGCGGAAAATGCAATAGAAAATAAGAGATCGAAACAGACATGGATCAAAAAACCATGTCTGTTTTTTTGTGTCTGCATTAGGGAAGATGTTTTGAATGGAAAAAATTGCAAAAACCAGAAAAAAGCTATTGACAACTTTGGTTAGCGATGGTAAACTCATTGCAGAATGTTAGTTGAAGCTAACGACAATCTATCTCATCATCTGAAAATATAAAAGTATAAAAGGACGTGAAGTATGGAAGGAGGAGTTCTGATGCCTTTGGCACTGGCAAAAACAGGAGAGATTCAAACCATCAGAAAAATCAGCGGACGGGATGATACCAAACGGTTTCTGGAAAGTCTGGGATTTGTTATCGGCGGTCAGGTGACGGTGGTATCGGAGATCAACGGAAATATGATCGTCAATGTAAAAGAATCCCGCGTAGCCATCAGCAAATCCATGGCGGCGCGCATCATGGTATAAGGAAGTGACAATATGGAAGGGACAAAAACATTAAAACAGGCAAAAATCGGTGAAAAAGTGACTGTGGTGAAGCTGACAGGCGAAGGCGCTGTCAAACGTCGTATCATGGATATGGGCATCACCAAAGGCACAGAGATTTTTATCAGAAAAGTAGCGCCTCTCGGGGATCCTGTGGAGGTTACCGTCAGAGGATATGAACTTTCCCTCAGAAAGGCTGACGCGGAAATGATTGCAGTCAGATAATTGGTTCGTGAGAACGAGCCATTTTTTCTGGCAAAGAGTTAGGTGTAACTAACGGATAGGAAGGAGATACAACATGGGCATGAAAATTGCACTTGCCGGGAACCCCAACTGCGGCAAGACCACATTGTTTAACGCATTGACAGGCTCCAACCAGTTTGTGGGGAACTGGCCGGGGGTAACCGTAGAGAAAAAAGAAGGGAAGCTCAAAGGCAATAAAGAAGTGACCATCATGGACTTGCCGGGCATTTACTCCCTTTCTCCCTATACATTGGAAGAAGTGGTGGCGAGAAATTATCTCATTGGTGAACGTCCCGATGGGATTTTGAACATCATTGATGGCACCAATCTGGAGAGAAACCTGTATCTGACCACACAGCTGACAGAACTGGGCATTCCTGTTGTGGTTGCCATCAATATGATGGACGTTGTGGAAAAGAACGGCGACAAAATCGACGTGGAACGTCTTTCCAAGGAACTAGGCTGTAAAGTGGTGCAGATTTCCGCGCTGAAAGGCACTGGCGTGAGAGAAGCGGCAGACGCGGCTGTGGAAGCGGCGGCAAGAGAAAGCAGCGCACCCCAGCATACATTCGCGCCGGAAGTGGAAGGCGCACTGAATGATATTGCGGCAAAACTGGAGGATGTATCTCCATCTTTGAGACGGTTCTATGCCATCAAGCTGTTCGAGCGTGATGAGAAAATCGTGGAACAGATGGAAAAAGCACCCGATGTGGAAAGCATCATCAAGAAAACAGAAGATCTGCTGGATGATGACAGCGAAAGCATCATCACCAATGAGCGTTATATGTACATCGGTGAAATGATTCAGCATTGTTACACCAAAAAGAATAAAGGCGGCATGTCCACCTCCGATAAAATCGACCAGGTGGTGACAAACCGTTTCTTAGCACTGCCGATTTTCGCAGTGGTTATGTTCATTGTGTATTATGTTTCCGTTAGTACAGTAGGTACCATGGCAACAGACTGGGCAAATGACGGACTGTTTGGCGATGGTTTCTATCTCTTTGGCAACGGCAGAGCGGAATATGAAGCAGCAAACGAAGCTTACACACTGGAAACACAGAAGATTGACGCATTCCTGGCAGCGGCAACAGAAGCCGGCGTAGATGCGGAGTTGGCAGAAACAGATCCTGTGGAATTTTTGGCAGAAACAACAGGTGTACAGACTGTACTGGAAGTAACCGACGAGGAAGGCAATGTGACAGCAAAACTGCCTGTGACAGCAGCGGACTATGAAGCGGCTCTCACAGCGGAAGAACCTGCCACAGAGGACTTCGGCACATGGGTGCCCGGTATTCCCGTGCTGGTTGGCAACGCACTGGAAAAACTGAACGTAGCAGGCTGGATGAACAGTCTGATTCTGGATGGTATTGTTGCCGGTGTTGGCGCTGTTCTGGGCTTTGTGCCGCAGATGCTGGTATTGTTTATTTTCCTGGCATTCTTGGAAGGCTGCGGCTATATGGCACGTATTGCCTTCATCATGGACAGAATTTTCCGTAAATTCGGTCTCAGCGGTAAATCTTTCATTCCTATGCTCATCGGTACTGGCTGCGGTGTGCCCGGTGTTATGGCATCTCGTACCATTGAAAGCGACCGTGACCGAAAAATGACCATTATGACAACCACATTCATTCCCTGCGGCGCGAAACTGCCCATCATTGCTCTCATTGCGGGTGCATTGTTCGGCGGCGCGGCATGGGTAGCACCCAGTGCTTACTTTGTGGGCATTGCGGCAATCATCGTTTCTGGTATCATTCTGAAGAAAACAACTATGTTTGCAGGTGATCCCGCTCCCTTCGTTATGGAGCTGCCTGCATATCATTTGCCTACTGTTGGCAGTGTACTGCGCAGCATGTGGGAAAGAGGTTCCTCTTTCATCAAAAAAGCAGGTACCATCATCCTGCTGTCCACCATTGTCATTTGGTTCCTGTCTAACTTCGGTTTCACAGAAAACGGCTTCGGCATGGTGGATGACCTGAGCAATGGTCTGTTGGCAAACGTAGGCTCTGCTGTGGCATGGATCTTCAGTCCTCTGGGCTGGGGCAACTGGCAGTCCGCAGTGGCAGCGGTAACAGGTCTGGTGGCGAAGGAAAACGTTGTGGCAACTTTCGGTCAGCTCTTCGGCTTTGCGGAAGTAGCGGAAAACGGTGCGGAATATTGGGGCACACTGGCAACATTCTTCACACCGGCAGCAGCTTACAGCTTCCTGGTATTCAACCTGTTGTGCGCACCTTGCTTCGCGGCAATCGGCGCCATCAAACGAGAAATGAACAACGCAAAATGGACATGGTTCGCCATTGGGTATCAGACCATCTTTGCTTACCTGGTTGCGTTCTGTGTATACCAGATCGGTTCTGTATTGAGCGGCACTGGCACTTTCGGTATCGGCACGGTTCTGGCAGCGGCAGTAGTAGTAGGATTTATTTACCTGCTGTTCCGTCCCGATAAAGCAAGCAGAAAACTCAGCAAAAAAGAAGTAACAGCGTAAACAGAAAGGAGTGCGGCATATGGGAACATTGTTCGTAGGCGCGGTACTTGTGGCAGTGATCGCTGCCGCAGTCTATAAACTGCGCAAAGACAAAAAAGAAGGCAAAGGATGCAGCGGCAACTGCGGTTCTTGCAGTTCCTGCGGTGGACATTGCCATCACTAATCAATACAAAGTTTGCATACACCTTCTCAATATAGACAGGCGGGACGAAAGTCCCGCCTGTTTTCTTATGAAAAAATCATTGTCAGAAGGAAAAGAAAGGAATATAATAAAAATCAAATTGTTTTAATATTTATACAAAAAAAGAAGGTCATTCTATGAGTGGGAAAAAAGCTGTTTATTTTATCAATGTGAATCGTGATTTTGGATATGTGTCCTATCTGGTATGGGACTGCTTGCAGGAAGAAGGCTTTTTGCAGAAAGAAACAGATATGATTTTTGATGGAAACCCTGTAATGTCTTATGAAGATCAGGCAGGGAATACCTTTTATTTTGCACCGACACAGACAGCCATCTGTCTGGACTACAATAAATATCTGCCGGATATGAATAAATATTTTGCGGACTGCGATGTGTCCGGCATGGTTACATGGCATGAAGGGGAGCATGCGCCGGAAAAGGTGCTGACCGTACATTCTCTGGGGGATCTGCCCTCTGGTGTGTTTGGTGCAGCAAAGCCCAGACTCATGCGAAACCTTATGCTGGCAGTGGAAAAGAACCGGAAAGAATTGGGGCTGGAGGACTATCATGTGGCAACAGAAGCCACCCACTGGTCTGGCGTATACCACGGAGAAGGAGACCCAACTTTGCTGACAAAATTCCCTGTGGCAATGATGGATATTGAAGTAGGCAGTGAACCGAACAGCTGGAACAACAAAGAAGCTGCAAGAGCATTGGCACGTTCTCTGACACAGATTTTTGAGGACGACGGCAAAAAAGTCCATCAGATCCTCTGTGTAGGCGGCGTACACTTTGAGCCAAACTTCGCAGAGGCTGTTTTTACGCAGTGGGGTGAGGACGAAACCTTTGGAGTGACCCATATTCTGGCAAACCAGTGGCTGGTATCCGGTCATTATGAGGATGAAACAGGCGTGCAGCGGGCAAGTGACTGCATTGATGCCATCGACGGCGGCGTGGAAGCCATCTTTTTCCATGACAAAATGAAAGGCTGCTACAAAGACCTGGTGAGAGCGCTGGGAGCGAAATATCAGATTCCCATTTACAAACACCAGAAACTGCGTACACCGGCAGAACTGGAATGGACAAAATAAGGACACAAAGAGAGCTGTCGTCAAAGGCTCATTTCATTCAAGCCTTTGACGAGTAGACAGAAGCATAAAGGCGAAATTCCATCGGCTAAAAAGCCTTGAAACTTCGCCTTTTCCTCGTCGGAAGTGAATTCCGACTGCGGATTCCAGTTGGGAAACACTTCGTTTCCCAAGCCCTTCTGCTTCCTTGAAAAAAGTAAAATTTAGTTTTTGATAGTCAAAGGCTGTGAAACCGAAGTTTCACAGCCTTTTTGTGTAAGAAGGTATGTGTGTTTTATTATAGAATACAGAAGGATTGGTGTATTCTTTATGGATAGTGTAATACAGAAAATGTCAAGAATTTCCCAAGGTTAGGGTGTGTAAAGGGAAATTTGTAAGGAATCAGTAAGCGGCGAATTTTTCACCGTATGCTTTACAATTTGCTTTGCCGTCAGCGTCGGGCATACCGCAGACAATGAGACCATCGCCAAAGAGGTTTGCGCCAGCCTTTGCGCATCTGTCTTCCCAGTCGCGCATCCACTGACCGTCGCCCCAGCCGTAGGAGCCGAACAGAGCAACTTTTTTGCCTTTCAGACTGCCTTCCACAGCAGTGAAGAAAGGTTCGAATTCTGCTTCTTCCAGCACTTCATCGCCCATGGCAGAGCAGCCAAAAGCAATTTTGTCATAGTCTGCTACATTGCCATGAAAAGCATCTACGGAAAATACTTCAGCATCAGTGCCAATACCAGCGGCAATTTCATTTGCCATGATCGCGGTATTGCCTGTGCCGCTCCAATAGATTACAGCAATTTTACTCATAATTGTCCTCCTTTTTTCTGAAAAAAAGTTCTGAAAAATATGTATCTGTTCAGGCCGCGCCCAAGAGGGAGAGTATGGACGTGCCCGCAGTTACCTGTTCCATCATCTGGTCACGGCAGTCACGATAACACTGGAAAATACGCAGTGCTCGTTTTTCATCACCGTAGACCTTCCAAAATCCAACGCATTTGTAATTCTGACCTTTTTCACGCATGAAAGCAAATACGTCAGCAGGGGGATAACCCAGGAAAAAGCCGATTTCATGAGGGAAATCACCGTCTGCCTGCATCCGTTTGCGCAGATGAGCCAATGTTTCCGTCATGGCGTCTTTTTTGCCGATACGGGCAGGATAGCCCAGGGAAATGAGATAATCCCGCACATGGGGTACCCGCAGATACCGCATCATGGCATTTTGACGATAGACCATGATGAATACACGATTTTTAAAGCTGTAAAGATAAACGATACAGATGCCTTTTTCTGCCAGTTTTTTGCCGTAAAGGGCGATTTCTTCTCTGCACTTTGGTAAAAGGGAAAGAGGCAGGGAAAACAGATTGGATTGCTTTCTGCCCAGTAAAGTTGGGGCAGCGTGATGGATCAGTTCCGCTTCAAAATCGGACATGGGAATCCTCCTTTCTATCAAACTTTAGAATGTTAGCGTATGCTAACTGCTGGGTAAAAATCAACAACAGTGTTCTGCCAAAATACGTTTCAGGGCAGAAGATGAGCTGCTGTGAGAACGGGCAATGGAAATATTGTTTTTCTCCGCTTCCTGTACGGCGCCAGTCACCATAATATGAGAAACGGTGGAAGTGAACAGTATGATCAAATCTGCCTGTCCGATCTGGGAACGGAAATTCCCCGGCAGCTGTGTGAACACCTTACTTTTGCAGTTGAATTTCTTGCAGATGTCCATATACTGACGAACCATGCGGTCGTGACCGCCCACGATAACAACGCTCATGTGCAGAACCTCCTTTGTTAGTTTCTGTGTGTTAGTTAAAGCTAACTCTTTGTCAAAATTAATGGTTAGCAATTGCTAACTTCTGGATACATCCTATCACGTTTTTCATAGGCTGTCAATAGGAATTTTGAAATTATTTTATGATTCTGATTTGGGCATGTGTTTTTCGTAGTGTGCCTTCATACAGGTGAGGGTTTCTTCGCTGAGAACATGTTCCAGACGGCAGGCGTCGGCTTCCGCTGTTTCCGGGCTGACACCCAGGAACATAAGGCATTCTTTGATGAAACAGTGGCGGTCATAGATGTTTTGTGCCACCTGTCTGCCTTTGTCCGTCAGTAGGAGCTGGCCAATATTGCCGATGGTCACATAGCCACCTTCTTTTAATATGCTGACAGCACGGCTGACACTGGGTTTGGAAAAGCCCAATTCTGTGGCTACATCCACAGAGCGTGCGATGCCGTTTCTTTTTTCTAATATCAAAATGGTTTCCAGATAATTTTCTCCAGATTCCTGTAATTTCATAAGTGTTACACCAACCTTTTTTCTCATCATCCTTCTTTTAAAAGGATACACCATTTTTTGTAAATAGTCATTGACAACAAAAGTTAGCGATAGTAAACTTGTGGAGTAAGCATTGAATAACTAGAAATGGAGGAATGCATTATGTGGAAAAATTGTTTGGAATGTGACAGAAAGTGGGTATTCTTGGGTGGTATCGCCGCAGCGCTGGTGGGCGGCAAGATTCTCAAGAGCAAAAAGACCCGTGAAGTGACTGTGAACGCTGTGGCACAGGCCATGAAGCTGCACAAAGACGCACAGGCTACTTTCGCAAACATCAAAGAAGAAGCAGAAGACATCTGCTTTGACGCAAAACAGCAGGCTGCCGAAGCATGCGACTGCGAACAGTAAGAAGCGGGGGCATGTTATATGAAATATGCCATTTGCTATGATGGCCCCGGTAGGCTCCGTCTGCGTCTGGGGCAGCATGCCTTTTCCGAGGAAGAAGGATGGGGCATTGCCAGTTTGCTGCGGCAGAAAATTGGCGTGGAGCGGGTGCGTACCTGCGCCCAAAACGGCAGTATCCTCATTTACTATGGCAAGGAAATTGCCAAAGAAAATCTGTTGGAGTTGGTAGGAAAGCTGCGCCGGGCAGACATCCCTAAAGTGGAACCCACAGGGGAAGAGGATGTACAGGCCATTGACCTGCGGTTCCAGGAGAAGATTTGCAGTATGGTACTGCGGCGAGTGGCGGAAAAACTGCTGTTGCCAGTTCCTCTGCAAATCTGCAAGACCTGTCTGCGGGCAGTGCCTTTTCTGTGGCATGGACTGCAAAGTCTTCTTCATGGACGCATGAACGTGAATGTACTGGACGCGGCGGCTATTGGCGCTTCCATGCTGAAGCGGTCGTTCTCCTCTGCGTCGTCCATTATGTTCCTGCTGTCCTTCTCTGATATTCTGGAGGACTACACCAGAAAACGGACGGAAACAGCTCTTTCTGCCAGCCTTGCCATCCAGATTGACAAAGTATGGCTGGTAACACCGGAAGGAGATGTGCAGATTCCCCTTTCTGATGTGAAAGCGGGGGATTGGCTCCGTATCCGCACAGGCACCATGATTCCCATTGACGGCAAAGTGCGGGAAGGGGAAGCCATGGTAAACGAAGCCACCATGACAGGAGAGCCTTTGGCGGTGAGAAAGGCAGAAGGTGCTATGGTTTATGCCGGAACGCTGGTGGAGGAAGGCTCTGTGGCTGTGGAAGTCATGGCAGTCAATGCCCAGACACGGATTCAGCGGATTATGGATCTCATTGCCGCTTCGGAAGAACTGAAAGCCAGCGTACAGGGGAAAGCGGAACGTCTGGCAGACCGTATTGTGCCGTATCATCTGCTGACAGCGGCAGCGGTGTTCCTGTTCACCAGAAACACCACAAAGACCATGGCAATTCTGACCGTGGATTATTCCTGTGCCATCAAACTGGCAACACCCATTGCCGTTATTTCTGCCATGCGGGAAGCGGCAAACCATCGGATGATGGTCAAAGGCGGCAGACATCTGGAAGCCTTTGGTGCGGCGGATACCATTATCTTTGATAAAACAGGTACGCTGACAGAAGCTTGCCCTCAGGTTTCTCAGGTCATTGCCTTTGGGGATTATGAACGGGATGAAGTGCTGCGGACAGCGGCATGTTTGGAAGAACATTTTCCCCACAGCGTTGCCCGTGCCATCGTCAGACAGGCGGCGGAAGAAGGTCTGTTCCATGAGGAACGCCATGCGGAAGTGAAGTATGTGGTTGCCCATGGCATCGCTTCGGAACTGGAGGGCAAAAAAGTCGTTATCGGCAGCCCGCACTTTGTTTTTGAGGATGAAGGGATTCCTTTGAAAGACGCAGACCGGGAAAAAATGGAGGCTGTGGACAGCACAGACTCCGCTGTGTATCTTGCCATCGGCGAGGAATTGGCAGGGGCCATCTTCATCCATGACCCTGTCCGTCAGGAGGCGGTGGAAGTCATCGAGGCTCTACGGCGGACAGGCATCCAGCACATCATCATGATGACAGGTGACGGGGAAAAAGCAGCCCGCACTGCCTGTCAGCAGCTGGGTATTACGGAATATTACGCCCGGGTGCTGCCAGAGGATAAGGCGGCAAAAGTGGAAGAAATCAAAGCCCAAGGCAGAACGGTCATTATGGTAGGGGACGGCATCAATGATTCTCCGGCCCTGTCCGCTGCCAATGTGTCCGTTGCCATGAAAGACGCCTCAGACTTAGCCAGAGAAGTGGCGGATATTGCCCTGCTCTCCGGGGAACTGTGGGAGCTGGTGACACTGCGTCACTTAAGTCAGGCGCTCATGGGACGTATCTCCAGAAATTACAAGGCAATCATCGGATTCAATACATCTCTGCTTTTGCTGGGACTGGCAGGCATTTTGCAGCCCACAGTTTCCGCTTTCTTCCATAACCTGTCCACCGTTGCCATCAGCGGTACCAGTATGCGTCCTCTGCTGCCAAAGGGGAAAGAAGAACAGACTGCCTGAGGGCAGAAAGGAGGCTTTTTATGGGAAATGTGGCAACGGCGGTTTTGACAGCGCTGCTGGTGATTGTGGTTGTCATTGCTGTGAAAAGTTATTCCAAAAAATTGGTGTCCGGCTGCTGCGGAGGCGGTGACGTGCCAAAGCCTCGAAGGGTAGACAAAAATCCCGATCATTACAGCCATCATGTGATGCTGTAAATTGAGGGGATGACTTGTCAGAACTGCGCCAAACAGGTGGAAAATGCCCTCAATGCCATAGATGGCGTATGGGTGGAAGTAGATTTGAAGCAGAACCGGGCAATGGTGCGGCAGAAAGAGCAGATTTCTGTGGAGAAGCTTTGTGCCGCTGTGGAAAAAGTCGGTTATCACGCACATATTTGAACAGAAGCCGTTTTTCTTTTTCGGAAGAAAAGCGGCTTTTGCTTTTTGCTGGCAGGCTGTGGTATCATAAGGCAAAAGGAGGGGGAGACATGGAACTGGAAACAAAACGTTTGCGGCTGCGCCCGCTGACAGAACAGGATGCCGAAGGGCTTTTTGCTTATTGCAGCCATCCTGACGTTGGGCCTGCTGCTGGCTGGAAACCTCATGAAACGTTGGAAGAAAGCAGGGAGATACTGGAACAGGTATTTTTGAAGGAGCCCCATGTGTTTGCCATAGAGCAGGAGGGCAGGCTCATTGGTACCGTGGGTCTGGTGGATGATAACAAACGGGAAAATGCGGGAGCGAAGATGATTGGGTATTCTCTTGCTTTTGACTGCTGGGGAAAAGGCATCATGACAGAAGCGGTGGAAGCGGTTTTGGTGTATGGCTTTGATTTGCTGAATCTTTCCATCATTACTGCTACATGCTATCCGGACAATCCCGCCTCCGCAAAGGTACTGGAAAAATGCGGTTTTGTATACGAAGGCACTTTGCGTCAGGCACAGATACGCTTTGACGGCAAAGTACAGGATTTTCGCTGTTATTCTGTCACAAAGGCGGAATATGACGAAAAAAGACGGGGAGTTTCCCTATAAGGACTTGTCCGTCCATTGCCGAAACCTGCCTCATATCGTATAATAAAGGCAGAAAAGAAAATGGGGTGAGAACGTGGAAATCATCAACTGGAAAGAATTGCTCTATCCTTATGCCCAGACCGTTGACGAACTGCTGTTAAAGTTCCGCAGTCTGGACAAAGAATGCAGACAGCTGGGCATTTATTCGCCCATTGACTCCGTGACGGGGCGGCTGAAACGTCCTGCCAGTATATTGGAAAAAGCAGGCAGAAAACAGATTTCGCCGGATAGAATCGAAGAAGAAATTGAGGATATTGCGGGGATTCGTATCCTTTGTCAGTTTGTGGAGGACATTCCCAAGGTCATTGAAATGGTGCGCAAGCGCAAAGATATGACTGTTATCGAGGAGCGGGATTACATCACCAACACAAAGCCCAGCGGTTACCGCAGTTATCATATGATCATCCGTTATCCCCTCTTTACGGCACTGGGGGAAAAGACTGTGCCTGCGGAAATCCAGATTCGCACCAATGCCATGAATTTCTGGGCAACGGCGGAACATTCCCTGCGGTATAAATACAGCGGCAACATCCCTCAGGAATTGCAGGACAGACTGAAAAACTGCGCCGAAGCGGCTTTCCATCTGGATACGGAAATGGCCACCATTCGGGAGGAAATCACCAACGCTCAGCGGCTCAATGAGATCAAAAACAATCTGGTGGCCAATATTCTGGAAAACATCCAGAACCTGTATTTTGTGGCAAAACTGGATGATATGAACGAAATCAATAAGGAATTTATCCGTCTTTGGAACGGCGATGACATGGAAGCCTTGAAGGAGTTCAACGAAAAGCTGAACATCATGGCGGAAATGTATCGGGTATAGAAAGGAATTTGTATGGGATTATTTGCCATTGGGGATTTGCATTTCGGTTTTGCCGTCAGCAAGCCTATGGATATTTTCGGAGAAAACTGGAAAAACCACAGTGAAAAAATCATAGAAAACTGGAAACGGGAAGTGACAGAAGAAGATACGGTACTTTTGCCGGGGGATATTTCCTGGGGCATGCGTCTGCCGGAAGCGGCGGCGGACTTGGATGTCATCGACAGCCTGCCGGGGCGGAAGATCCTCCTTTCCGGCAATCATGACTATTGGTGGAAATCCTCCAGCCGCCTGGCAGGACAGTACCCGGAGATGGCGTTTCTGAAAAATGACGCTGTGCCTTGGGAAAAGAGCTTCATCTGCGGCACAAGAGGCTGGCTCTGTCCCAATGAGCGGAGCTTTACGCCGGAGGATGAGAAGATCTATAAACGGGAGCAGATTCGCCTGCGTCTGTCTTTGGATGCGGCTATGAAAGCAGGGGCAGAAGACATTATTGTCATGATGCATTTCCCGCCGGTCAATGAAAAACGGGAGCCATCGGCTTTTACGGAGATTCTGGGAGAATATCCTGTGAAACGGGTGGTTTACGGGCACCTTCACGGAGTAGCAAATCACAAGAACGCTTTGTGGGGCGAGCGGAATGGCATCATCTATGAACTGGTAGCGGCAGATTATCTGGATTTTTGTCCAAAACGGATTCTGTAATGAAAAAAAGCGATTATGAAATCTTACGGAAAGGTTTCATAGTCGCTTTTTTGTTTTATTGGTGAAGATCCAGCTTCAGGAAAATGGATGTTTCCATGGGGCTGTTGTTATAGGGCGAGATTTCCTGAAATCCCAGTTTGGCATACAGATGCAGGGCACCCTTTAGAAAAGGCAGGGTATCCAGCAGCATGGCATCGTAGCCCATTTCTCTGGCGTCGTCAATGAGTTTTTCCACCAGATGCTCCGCGATACCTTGACCGCGAAAGGCGTCTTTCACATAAAGTCGTTTCAGTTCACATTCCGTATCCGAAAGGGGACGCAGGGCAATGCAGCCGGCAATGGCATCATCCACCAGCGCCAGATACAGTCTGCCTTTGGGCAGTCCATATTTTTCCTCCAGATGATCCAGTTCTCTGTCGTAATTCTGAAGCTCCAGAAAAGCGGCAAAAGAAGGATCACTTTTCAGCAGGAAATCCGTATATTCCAGAAACAGGGCTTTGACTTCTTCCGGTCGGTCATAGGCAGGACAAATGGTCAGGCTCATACTTGTTCGCCTCCTGTATCAGTCCTCGTAGTCGTTAGCTGCGTCCAGGATCATATTTTTCAGTACTCTGGTGTCAAAGTCTTCCAGTTCCAGTTCCAAAGACAAGTTTTCCAGTTCGTCTTCGTCAGGCAGATAATCCGCTTCAAAAGCAGAGGTCAGGTCGTCCTCAAAAATGATTTCCCCTTCGATTGTCCACGCGTCTTCGTCTTTGCTCAAAGAAAAAATATTTACTTCTGTGATTTGCAGCATGATAATACGCCTCCTTAAAAATTCATACGCTCTCTTTTGTTATTTCTGCCGCTGTTTTTTGCCGGAGCGGCGTTTTCTTTGTTTTGTTCCTGTTTTGGGTGTGTCCTTTTTCCGTACGGAATAGCCGAAAGAGCCAACCTGTTCTCCCAGTGTGAAATATCCCCCGTGGGAATAGCAGATGGGCTTGCTGCGGTTCAGGTGGAATTTTCCTGTCTTGTCGAAATATTTTTCGCTGACGCTGACGGAAACCACTTCTGCAAGGAACATGTGATGGCTGCCCAAAGGAACAATTTCTTTTACCTTACACTCAATGTTGACTGGGCTTTCCAGTATGATGGGGCAATCGACTTTTTCCCCTTTTTTGGCTGTTAGGTGCATTTCGGTGAATTTATCCACATCTCTGCCGCTTCTGACGCCGCAGAAATCACAGGCATAAGTCAGGTCTTTGGTGACCAGATTGATGACAAATTCTCCGCTTTCCTTAATCAGCTCATAGGAGTGACGCTCAGGACGGATGGAAACGTAAGTCATGGGGGGATTGGTATTGATGGTGCCTGTCCATGCTACGGTGATGATGTTTTTCTGCTCCATATTGCCGCAGGATACCATAACGGCAGGGACGGGGTACAATACGGTGCCCGGTTTCCAGATCTGTTTTTCCATGGGAGCCCTCCTTTTTTTGCCAAGTCATTTTTAACGTTATTTATGATATACGACCATGGTATATTTGTAAAGACGAAAAAACGTAGAAAAGGTGTTTGAATTTTTGTTCAATTCTTGCATCCACCTTCTTTTTTTCGTATGATGATAGGCAGAAGAAGCAGTTGACATACAACGAGGAGGAAAACATGGAATTACCATTGGCATATATCAACGAAATGAAAGCATTGCTGGGGGTGGAATACGAAGATTATCTGGCGTCTTTTGAGGAAGTCAGACTCTACGGACTTCGGGCAAACACTTTGAAAATTTCTCCGGCAGAACTGGCAGAAAAGGGAGAGTTTTCCCTTTCCCCTGTACCCTGGTGTGAAAGCGGATTTTACTACGCGGAAGGAGAACGTCCTGCCAAGCATCCCTATTACCATGCGGGGCTGTACTATTTGCAGGAACCCAGCGCCATGACACCCGGCGCCATGATTCCCATAGAAGAAGGGGATTTTGTGCTGGATATCTGTGCCGCTCCCGGAGGAAAGACCACACAGCTGGCGGCAAGACTGAATGGGACAGGACTGCTCATTTCCAATGACATCAGCGCCGGACGGGCAAAAGCGCTGCTGAAAAACGTGGAAATCAGCGGCATCACCAACGCCATTGTTATGAGTGAACCGCCCAAAAAGCTGGCAGAACGATTCGGCGGATTTTTTGACAAGATTTTGATTGACGCCCCTTGTTCCGGGGAAGGCATGTTCCGCAAAGAGCCGGATATGGTGAAAAGCTGGAATGAGGAACTGCTCACATTTTGCAGAGAACAGCAGGCGGATATTCTGGAACACTGCGCATCCATGCTGAAAACAGGAGGCATGATTCTGTACTCTACCTGTACCTTTGCCAAAATGGAAAATGAGGACAGCATCCAGACATTTCTGGATAATCATCCGGAATTTACGCTGGTTCCATTGGAGAAGAACTGGGGCTTTGCGCCGGGCTGTGAGCCCCTGACAGAATGTGTGCGCCTTTATCCCCATAAAATCAAAGGGGAAGGGCATTTTCTGGCGTTATTGCAGAAAACAGGAGAACCAACGGCATGCAGTACACCCACAGAAGCTACTGTCGGTGAAAAGGAACTGGAACCTTTCCGCCAGTTTGCCAAAGAAACCCTTACAGGTAAGTGGAAAGGTACATTCCAGATTTACGGGGACAGTCTGTGTCTTCTGCCGGAAGGGGCTCCTGCCACAAAAGGTCTGCGGGTACTGCGGAGCGGCTGGCAGTTGGGAACGCTGAAAAAAGGACGGTTTGAGCCTTCTCAGGCATTTGCCATGGGGCTGAAAAAAGAAGAAGTGCAAAATGTGCTGGATCTGCCTCTTTCTGACGAGAGAGTTATCCGTTATTTGAAGGGGGAAACACTGGAAGCGCCGGAAGCCAAAGACGGCTGGACACTGGTCTGCGTGGATGGTTATCCCTTAGGTTGGGGCAAGACACAAAAAGGACGCCTGAAAAACAAATACGCCGTAGGTTGGAAATGGGAATAAGAAATACAGAATACAAAATTGTCTTTCGATAAAAAACAAATGTACGATTGTGGTTGACAAATGGAAAAATATTCGTACAATAGAACTATCATCAATTCTCTTTGAAAATCGGCATGGAAGAAAGGGCGAGTGAATATGGCAGTGACAACATACATAGGCACCAGAAACAAAGACATTACCGCGTCTGCATCAGAAGCTATCCTGCGTGGCATCTGCCCCGACGGCGGTCTGTATATTCCCAAGGAAATCCCCAAAATGGACAAGACTCCCGAAGAACTCATGGGGATGGATTATCGGCAGTTGGCCTATGAAGTATTGAAGCTGTATCTGGACTTTACGGAAGAAGAACTGAAATACTGCATTGAACATGCGTATGATGAAAAATTCGATACAAAAGAAATCGTACCTCTTGTGAAAAAAGGGGATATGCTTTATCTGGAACTGTTCCACGGCAGAACACTGGCGTTCAAGGATATGGCCCTGTCCATCCTGCCTTATCTCATGAAAACAGCGGCAAAACGTCAGGGACAGAAAGAGGAGATCGTCATTCTGACAGCAACCTCCGGTGATACAGGAAAAGCGGCGCTGGAAGGCTTTGCTGGCGTTGACGGCGTGAAAATCATGGTATTCTTCCCGGAAGACGGCGTCAGCCCTGTGCAGAAATTGCAGATGACTACTCAGGAAGGGGATAACACCTGCGTGGTAGGCATCAAAGGGAACTTTGACGACGCCCAGAGTGCCGTAAAACGGATTTTTACCGACAAAGAACTGGCGGATGAACTGGAAAAGAGAGGCTATCGTTTCTCTTCCGCAAACTCCATCAACATCGGCAGACTGGTACCTCAGATCGTATATTACTACTGGGCATATATTCAGGCTGTGAAAATGGGTGAAATCAAATGGGGAGAACCTCTGGACTTTACCGTTCCCACAGGGAACTTCGGTGATATTCTGGCTGGCTGGTACGCGGCGCAGATGGGTCTGCCCGCAGGTCATTTTGTCTGCGCATCCAATGACAATAAGGTACTGTATGATTTCTTCCGCACTGGCGTTTATGACAGAAACCGTGCGTTCCATGTGACTGTTTCTCCTTCCATGGATATTCTTATTTCCAGCAATCTGGAACGTCTGCTGTGCCACATGGGCGGACAGGACAAGACAAAGGCGGAAATGGCTGCTTTGCAGGCAGAGGGCAAATACACAGCGGAAATTACCGAAGAACGGCTTTCCGGGGAATTTGCCGATGAAGCGGAAACTTTCGACGCTATCCGCAGAGTATATAAAAACACAGGTTATGTGATGGATACCCATACGGCAGTGGCTTATGCGGCGGCGGAAAAATACAGAGCCGAAAGCGGTACAAAGAACCCTATGGTTATTGTTTCCACCGCAAGCCCTTATAAATTCACAAAAGACGTTATGACTGCGTTGGATGAAAAATACGCAGACGGAGATGCTTTTGCGCTGATGAAAGAAATGGAAAAAGTCAGCGGCGTAGCCATCCCTGCACCCATCCGGGGCATTGAAACAAGAAAAATCAGACACAAGAATGTCTGCGAAAAAGACGGCATCGCTGATTTTGTAAAAGGCTGGCTGTTATAAGCATATGAAAAGGGTAACTGTTCCTCGTGTAAGGACAGTTATTCTTTTTTGTGTTTCAAACAAAAGATTTTTTCTCTTGTCTTATGACCTTGGGCAGATTGACGGAAAACGAAAAAGTGGCGAAAAGCCGTTGCTTTTGGTTTTTCTATGCAGTACAATAAAATTAGCATCCTATGTGCAAATGGTAACTTGTTTACAATTATATACAAAGAAAGAGGAGAAGCATCATGAAAATGTTTATCGACACCGCTAACGTGGATCAGATCAGAGAAGCAAATGACCTGGGCGTCATCTGTGGCGTAACCACAAACCCTTCCCTGATTGCAAAAGAAGGCAGAGATTTCGTAGAAGTTGTAAAAGAAATCACAACCATCGTGGATGGCCCCATCAGTGCGGAAGTTATCAGCCTGGATCATGAAGGCATGGTAAAAGAAGCGAGAGAACTGGCAAAAATCCACAAAAACATCGTTATCAAAATCCCTATGACACTGGAAGGTCTGAAAGCGGTTAAAATCCTGACAGCAGAAGGCATCAAAACAAACGTGACACTGATTTTCTCCGCTACACAGGCGCTGATGGCTGCAAGAGCCGGCGCAACATATGTAAGTCCTTTCCTGGGCAGAGTGGACGACATTGGTTCCGTAGGCATGACTCTGATCGAAGAAATCGTTGATATCTTTGATATCCACGGCATCGAAACAGAAATCATCGCTGCTTCCATCCGTAACCCTCTGCATGTGATCGACGCTGCAAGAGTTGGCTGCCACATCGCAACCATCCCTTACAATGTACTGATCCAGATGGCAAAACACCCTCTGACAGACATCGGTATCGAACGTTTCCTGAAAGACTGGGAAAGCGTACCCAAGAAATAAGAAACATCTTTTTGTAACGTGAACCAAAATATGTTTTGATGAAGATTGCCCTTTTTTGAAAGGGCAATTTTCGAAATGGGAGGAAAACAATATGAATATTGATAACTTGACTGTAAACACCCTGCGTTTCCTTTCCGCAGAAGCTATCCAGAAAGCAAAAAGCGGCCATCCCGGTCTGCCGCTGGGTGCTGCACCCGCTGCTTACGCACTGTGGGCAAAGGAAATGAAAGCAAACCCCGCAAATCCCAAATGGGACGACAGAGACCGTTTTGTACTGTCCGCAGGTCACGGCTCCGCGCTGCTGTATTCCCTGCTGCATGTATTCGGCTATGGTCTGACCATTGAAGATCTGAAGAACTTCCGTCAGAGAAATTCCCTGACACCCGGTCACCCTGAATACAAACACACCGTAGGTGTAGAAACCACAACAGGCCCTCTGGGTCAGGGTATCGCAAACGCCGTTGGTATGGCACTGGCTGAAAGCCATCTGGCAGCAAAATTCAACACACCTGAATACAAAGTGGTTGACCACTACACATACGCACTGTGCGGCGACGGCTGTCTCCAGGAAGGCGTTGCTTCCGAAGCAGCTTCTCTGGCTGGCACAATGGGTCTGTCCAAACTGATCGTAATCTATGACTGCAACAAAATCACCATCGAAGGCAGCACAGACGTTGCATTCACAGAAGATGTAATGAAACGTTTCGAAGCTTACGGCTGGGATGTTGCGGAAGTAACAGACGGCAACGATGTAGACGCTATCGCAGCAGCTATTGCGGCAGCGAAGAAAACAGACAAGCCTTCCCTGATTAAAGTAAACACACTCATCGGTTTCGGCGCACCCAACAAACAGGGCAAAGCATCCGCCCACGGCGAACCTCTGGGTGAAGAAGAAATCAAGCTGACAAAAGAAAATCTGGGCTGGAACTATGAAGAATCTTTCTTCGTTCCCGAAGAAGTGAAAGCGCACATGGCAGTATGGGCAGCAGAAGGCGCTCAGAAAGAAGCGGCTTGGAACGAAATGTTTGCAGCATACGCAAAAGCAAACCCCGAACTGGCAAAAGAATATGAACTGTGGCACAGCGATAAGCTGGCAGCAGATCTGCTGAATGACGAAGATTTCTGGAAAGATGAAGGGGACATCGCTACTCGTGCAACTTCCGAAAAAGTACTGCAGAAAGTAGCAAAAGTAGTTCCTAACCTGTTCGGCGGCAGCGCTGACCTGGCTCCTTCCAATAAATCTGTGATGAAAGACAGAGAATATTACAGCAAAGAAAACCCCGCTGGCTCCAACGTACATTTCGGTATCCGTGAATTTGCCATGACAGCTATGGCAAACGGTATGGCAGTACACGGCGGCGTAAGACCTTATATCGCTGGTTTCTTCGTATTCAGCGATTACATGAAAGCTGGTCTGCGTATGGAAGCTTTGATGGGCCTGCCTGTTATCAGCATCTTTACTCACGACAGCATCGGCGTAGGGGAAGATGGCCCTACTCATCAGCCTATCGAACATCTGGCAATGCTGCGCAGCCTGCCTAACTACATGGTATTCCGTCCCTGCGATACCAGAGAAACAGCAGCTGGCTGGTATGCAGCGCTGACACATACCACAACACCTACCGGCCTAATCCTGTCCAGACAGAACATGCCTGCACTGGAAGGCACCGGCAAAGACGCTCTGAAAGGCGCTTATATCCTGCGTGACTGTGAAGGTACACCTGATGTACTGCTCATGGCAAGCGGTTCCGAAGTAGAACTAATCTACAAAGCATATGACGAACTGGCTGCAAAAGGCGTAAAAGCAAGAGTTATCAGCATGCCTTGCTGGGAACTGTTCACAGAACAGAGCGACGAATACAAAGAAAGCGTTATGCCTAAGGCTGTTCGCGCAAGACTGGCTGTGGAAGCAGCGGCAGACTTTGGCTGGCATAAATTTGTAGGTCTGGACGGCGACGTAATCTGCATGGAAGGTTTCGGCGCATCCGCACCTGCGGGCACCCTGTTCAAAGATTTCGGTTTCACCGTAGAACAGGTTGTGGAAAGAGCAATGGCTCTTGTAAAATAAGAAGTTTTGTATTTTATGAAGGGACGGCACGGCTCTTTCCAAAAGAAGGGGCCTCGCCGTCCTTTTTTACAGAAAGGAGGAAACATGCGGACATTTATTGCCATTGAACTGGAAGAAGAAGTGAAGGACGCCCTGGAAGGGGCACAGCAGCAGGCGGCAGAACTTTGTCGCAAGGGGAATTACACACCAAAGGAAAATTTCCATCTGACCCTGCATTTTCTGGGGGAAATCAGACCGGAAGAAGTGGACGATGTGGTACAGGCTATGATGGAAACCACCAGACGGAACCGCCCCTTTGAACTGAAGCTGGATCGATTGGGATTCTTTCCCAGAGGACGGGAAGGTATCCTGTGGGCTGGGGTGGAAAAAAGCGCACCCCTTCAGCGGCTGTTTCAGCAGCTGGAAATCTCTTTGGGCAAACAGGGATTTGCCAGAGAGAAAAAAGGTTTGAGCCCTCATATCACATTGGGACATGAGGTAGAACCGTATCGTGGGTTTGCCGATGTGCAAAAACAGGTGAAACTGGAAAATCTTACCGTGCAGGTGAAGGCAATTTCTCTCATGGAAAGTGTGCGCAGAGGACGGAATCTGATCTATCGTCCCCTGTTTGTACAACCACTGAAAGACAAAAGTTTTTATTGATGGAAACGATGTATTTTTTTATATACATGCTGGAAAAGCCTTGATTTATCAAGTATAATTGATACCAGCGGCATGCAGAAATACCCCGCTGCATGTCAGAAAGACATTTTATGACGATCAAAATTGTTTTTAAGGAGGAAACAAATTATGGAGTTTGGCTATTCAAAGGAACAAGTACTGTTGAGAGACCTGTACAAAAAATTTG
>PPYE01758752.1_pt1 | contig 35989 bp, 32 predicted proteins | sample 1559881 | NCBI WGS metagenome assembly PPYE01 (sample SAMN08240022, study PRJNA423297) | Human gut metagenome, whole genome shotgun sequencing project.
AGAATTTCCTTTCTCGTCTAATCATAACTTGTACACTTTTTATAGTTATTACTGTGTAAAGCTATTTTAGGACAAGTCAATGATAAAGTGATAGGAATTTATTTCCAATCTCAGAAATTACAAATTTGTAATGATCCCCACCTCCTGATAATTTAGCTTTCTCTCTTTGCACTAAAGAGAAATTTAATAATATTGGAACTAAATTCGTTGCCAAAAATCTTCCCCAGTCATTGTTTCCAAGTGAGCTAGAACTTACTCCTTTGGTTAAATTAGATTGACTTAGTATGAATAGTTTAAGCAATGATATTTCAACGTCTGTGTCATTTGAGGTTAATTTTGAAGGGATATTGGTTTTTTTGTTTTCTAAAAGTGTATATATTTCACTATACTCATAATTACCAATTAATGTATCTTTACTTGCTGTCTTTTTGTTTTTTTCCAAAGAGAGATTCTTCTTTTTAAGTTCTTCTCGTTCTTTTCTTAAGTTTTCTATTTCTTTCAGCAAAGAAGAGTTATCAGGCAATTCCGTTCCTTTAATCCAACCTGATAGTTCAGATTGACTTTGAATATCCATGATAGATTCCATTATGGATAGCTTTATTTCGTTTGAGTCTTTACATATTCTGCATATTTTAGATAGGACTAACCCTCGAAATTTCTTATACTTATCTTGATGCTCCATTTCTAGCATCGTTTTGCCATGGCTCTTAATTTTCTGATCGATTAAACTTTCATCCAATACAATAGCAAATAATGGCTTATTGATATTCATAGCATATTGGTACTCTAATTCTGTATATGATAAATTCGATTCAGGTTCAATCGAACCATATCGACCTCCTAAAATGAGCATATATATATCAGATTCATCAATCCACCTTTTTATAACATCTAATTGGCTCTTATTACCTGCTGAAAATAATTCCATTCCTGCTGGGATATTGCCAGAACGTAATACTGCTTCTACAGAAGATTGTCTTTCTTCTAATAAATCGGTATATGTTGAGGATATAAATACTTGCAATTTCTTTTTTGTCATAATAGTTTGTCTATTTTATTCTTCTACTAATTTATTTAATTCCTCCTCAACTTCCTCAACTGTTGGTAGTTTGCTTTTTAAGTTTTCAGGAAGTAGTTCCTTAACATTAAACTCACTCACTCCAATCGGTGATGAAATATTCTGCAATGCATATTCTACTTCAATCCTATCTTTATCTCGGCAGAGTAACATTCCTATAGTTGGATTGTCATACTCTCCCCTTAAAGTATTATTGATTAGGTTTTGATAGAAATTCAACTGCCCTAAGTGTTCAGGTTTGAAATTACCGTTCTTCAACTCTATAACGACATAAGCCCGTAACGGGATATGATAGAACAAGAGATCGCAGAAATATTCTTTATTATTCAAGTTCAAACAATATTGCTCTCCTACAAAAGCGAAGCCTTTACCCAATTCAAGAAGGAATTGAGTGATGTGCGTGACAAGCTGCTTTTCTATATCTCGTTCCCGTGCTTTTTGAGATACAGATACAAAATCAAACCAATACGGGTCTTTTACTACTTCCTGTGCCATATCTGCTGTTAGAGTAGGTAAGGTCTGCGAGAAGTTGGTTTGTCCTTGTCCGTAATGCTGATAGAATTGTTGCTTCAACTGATTCTCTAAAACGCTTCTACTCCAGCCGTTAGATAGGGTTTGGTGTGCATAAAATAATGCTTCTTCTACGTTTTGGGCTTTGCTAATTATCACCTTTTGATGTCCCCAAGGTATATCGAAGATAATTCTATAGTTATCAGCTACTTGTAATTGTCCCTCAACTTGGGGGACAATTACATTATTGGATGAAAAGTGCATTTCCTCTGCATAGAACTCATAGAAGTTCTTGCTGTAGTATAGGTTCTGACGGGAAAAACCCTGCATATCAGGAAACTCATTGCGCAAGTCTACTGAAAGCTTGTTTATTACTTTGTCACCCCAATTCTGTTCTTTCAGTTTTTGGGAGATCATTTGTCCCAATCGCCAATAAAAGTGTATCAACTCCGTATTGGCTGTTTTTATCATTCGTATTTTGGTAGAACGAATTTGCTGCTTGATGGCTTTTAGCCACTCTATATATTCGTTATCTATTGCATTTATAGGATAATCCTTCATGTAACTATGTTTTTTGCAAAGGTAAATAAATTTATGATAGTATGTTTTTGAAATACATTCTTTTAGCACGGTTTAGATGAAAGTCATGAAACGGTCTTGAAGTATTTCTCTGAATTAAAAAGTATTGCATTTGTACCTTACATCGGAAATCTGTATCTATCAATATTGCATAATTTGTATCTGTTTCTGTTTTCCTTTTATGCTTTACTTTGCAATATTTTAATTCTCAAATAGATTTAATCGTTATGAAGTTGAAATTTGCAAGTAGAATGTCTTATATAAAGGCTTCGGAAATACGAGAAATACTCAAAGTCACAGAACAAGAAGATGTTATTTCATTTGCTGGTGGATTACCTGCCCCTGAATTATTTCCTATAGATGAAATTAATGAGGTAAACCAGATTGTACTGAAAAAGGCAGGAACAAAAGCTCTTCAATACACTACTACAGAGGGGTACGCACCTTTAAGAGAGTGGATTTCTCAACGGATGAATGACCGTTTAGGAACACCGTTTGATAAAGACAATATTCTTATTACACATGGTTCACAGCAAGGGCTGGATTTATCAGGTAAGGTTTTCTTGGATAATGGCGATATAGTATTATGTGAAAGTCCTACCTACTTGGCAGCAATCAGTGCGTTTAAATCATACGGGTGTAGTTTTGTAGAGATTCCTACGGATGAAGAGGGTATGAATATGACTGTTTTGGAAGATGTGCTAAATACGACAGAGAATATAAAGCTAATCTATGTTATACCAACCTTTCAAAATCCAACAGGCAGAACATGGAGTTTGGAAAGACGTAAAAAACTTGCGGAGCTATCCGCCCGATATGATCTTCCTGTTATTGAAGATAATCCATACGGAGAATTAAGATTTGAAGGTGAATCTTTGCCCTCTATAAAATCATTTGATAAGGTTGGCAATATCTTGTGTACCGGTAGTTTCTCTAAGATATTCTGTCCCGGTTTTCGGATTGGCTGGATTGCTGGCGATAAAGATATTATCCGCAAGTATGTGCTGGTTAAACAGGGTACAGATTTACAATGTAATACAATAGCTCAAATGACTATTGCGGAGTATTTGAAACGATATGATATTGATAAGCATATCGGTAAAATCATAGAGGTGTACAGAAAACGCAGAGATATAGCTATGGAATGTATAGAACGCTATTTCCCCCATAACATCAGATATACCTATCCGCAAGGCGGATTATTCACTTGGGTTGAATTACCCGAAGGAATTTCAGCACGTGATATTCTGCAAAAGTGTATAGAACGAAAAATAGCTTTCGTGCCTGGTGGTTCATTCTATCCTGTCGAGCACAAAGAAAATACGTTTAGACTAAATTATTCTAATATGCCAGAAGATCGAATTATAAAAGGGCTTCAAATAATCGGAGAAGTGCTGCAAGCATACATCAGTCCATCAAAGTGACTCTTTGATTATATCGCCCAACCGTTTTAAGCGCTCTTCAAGGAGTGGCGTCCATCGTTGCCCATAACTTAGACGCATACAGTTTGTGTATTGTTCTTGCAATGTAAACATACGTCCGGGGGCTATGCTTATTTTCCGTTGCATAGCCCTATAATAAAGCTCTGTTGTATCAATCCGCTTGTCTAACTCTACCCAAAGCATAAATCCCCCTTGTGGGGTTACAATCTTTGTATTTTCAGGAAAATGATCCATAATAGAGTGAGCAAAATGAATACTATTTGCACAAAGCTCCCGGCGAAGTTTACGCAAATGATTTTCATATCTGTCATTTTCCATAAAGTTAGCGACAGCTTCCTGGTTAAGAGTAGGCGTAGAGATTAGATGTATATTCTTTCGACGAATAATAGCCTCTTTAAATCTTCCGGGAGCAATCCATCCTACTCGATAGCCCGGAGCTAACGTTTTAGACACAGCTCCACACCACAATACAATTCCCTCTTTATCAAAAGCTTTACAGGGTTTAGGTCGTGAATTACCAAAGAAAATGTCACCATACAAATCATCTTCGATTAATGGAATATCATGTTCAGCCAGCATATTGACAATCGCTTTTTTGTGCTCATCAGGCATACAACTTCCTAATGGATTATTGAAATTGCTTATAAGCAGACAAGCATTAATTTGCGGTAACACTCTTCTTAGTGCATCAGGATCAATGCCTGTCACGGGATTTGTAGGTAGTTCTAAAACACGTAATCCCAAACTATTGGCTAACTGTAACATTCCAAAATAGACCGGACTTTCGACTGCAATCGTATCTCCTGCCTTAGTAATTACAGATAAAGCTAAAGCAACGGCATTAGTAACCCCAGCTGTAGTTACTATATCATCTTCTGTCAAATTTCCATTCCAACTATAAGTGAAGCGAGCTACAGCCTTACGCAAGTGAATGTTTCCTTGTGTTTCATCATACCGAGTACCATTACCCGGAAGTGTTTGCATTGCTCTTATTAGTTCCTTGTTGAGTTTTGCTATTGGTAGTAAAATATCTTCAGGCATCCCTAAAGAAAAACGGGTAATAGACTTATCCCCAATTTCTAATGAACGATACACTTCAGCTATTAATTCTACAACCTCTTTACTTTCATTTTTCACTGATGGTTGTGTGGTAGCAGGAGCAGATAAGCGTATTGGCTTATAATTGACGATATATCCCGATTTAGGGCGTGATATTATGTAGCCGTCCTTTTCTAATTCATAGTATGCTTGAATTGCCGTATTTAAACTTACCCCATTTTCACTACTGATAGTGCGTAAAGATGGCAATTTTTCACCAACTTTCCACACACCCTTTTTAATCTGCCAAGAAATACTTCTCGCTATTTCTTGATATAAGACTTCTTTTTTCATAACTCACATAATCTGTACCCTGCAAATATACAAAAACTATATCTGTATCTGTTATTGATTTTGAGTTACTTTTGCAAACTGATTTTAATGCTCTTTTTAATATTCTAAATAATAGGAATATAGAGTATTGCATTTAACCATATAATATAAACTCATATAATAAAAATGATAGTAAAGCAGATTTCTAATGAACTAATATTGAAGATCAATGCAGAGATAGAAACATCCTGTATAGACAGTGACATATCTTCCGATAAGGCTTTGTATATGATTGATTTCATCAGACCGTTGTTTGAAGAGCTAAGAGAATATATACACAAATATAACTTTCGGGATAATGAGGAAGAGATAGACTTCTTTAAAAATAGCAAACCGTTAATTCTAAGCAAATTAATATACTACAACGATATTTATACGCTTGAATTGAGAAAGCCTAATGGTAATAAAGAAGTGGTTAAGGAGTATTACAAGAAAAAACAGACTGCGATAACAGATTTCTGCAATAACAATCTTGATTTTTATCAGTATTATCGCTCCAAAGCGACACATTTAGATCGATACTATTTCCTTAGAGGTCATGAGAACTACAAGTTATGCCATAATTGTGGGTTGTTGGATAAAGATCCTTTGTTCTCTACCTGTTGTGACCATAGAGTAGCCAAGATGTTGGCTTATGATATGCTGGAAATTTATCTGCAACAGCGATTACAAGACGTAGAAAGGATAGAAGTAGTAGAAACCAGTCGAGTTTCTCTTCCCGATAATCCATTTCGATGGACGGGCACTAAGGTTGCTGCCATTGAATTAGGATATGCCATATATGCTGCTGGAGTGCTGAATAATGGAAATGCTGATATAAAGGAAATAATGACTTATATAGAAGCATCTTTCAAAATAGACTTAGGTGATTATTACCGCACTTATCTCACCATCCGGGAGCGCAAAAGGGACAGAACAGCCTTCCTTAGCAATTTAATAGAAAAGCTCCTTCGGAAGATGGACGAAAACGACAATTAACCTCCTTGTAAGGTTCTGCTAATTATTTTCTCTTTTCGCAAGTCCCTCATAAACTACATGGACTTTTGAAAAGAGAAAATATTTTTGTCTATACATGAATGATAGAATGATGTTTATCTACCTGTTAGTCTTTCAGTCTTACTTTCATACAGCCTTGCAATCTTGACATCTTGTAATCAAGAAAACAAGTTGTCAAGAAATCAAGCTATCAATATTTCAAGAAAACAATACTTCAATACTGTACTAAAAAACTCATCGGTCGGGGAACGCCCAGCGGCAAGGGGCGGGACCACCCGTCCCGACGAGCGAAAAAGATGCTTGTTTGAGTAATTTTTCTTTCATTGGAAACACGACTTCGGAGTGCTTTTCTAAAAAAGTTCAGAGCTGCTGGGATAAATCTCAGCAGCTCTGAACACACCTTGCTGTTATCTGACGATAACCAATTTCAGTCACCTGAAATTATTTAGCCATATCTAATTTGCGCACCAATAATTCCATATCATTACTGACCTTTACATCAGTAATTCGTGCATAGATTTGAGTAGTTCTAATATTGGTGTGCCCTAAAATTTTGGATACCGTTTCAATCGGTACTCCATTGGCTATCAGGACAGAAGTCGCACACGAATGACGTGCTACATGAAATGTCAAGCTCTTGTTTATCGAGCAAATAGACGCAATTTCTTTCAAGTACTCATTAACTTTTTGGTTACTTATAATCGGTAAAATCATCCCGTTTGGCAACTGGTCTTTATACTTTTCAAGAATAGCTTTGGGTACATCAAGCAATCGAATGTTAGATGCAACATTGGTTTTGTGGCGTTTGGTCATAATCCAAAGATTGCCATCAAATGCAGTGCGAATGTTTTCTTGGGTAAGTTCGCATACATCAATGTACGAGAGAGCCGTATAGCAACTGAAAACAAATAAATCCCGTACCTGTTCCAACCTTTTAGAAGCAAACTTCTTGTTGTAGATGGTGGTTATCTCTTCCATCGTCAGATAATCCCTGTCGGTTTGCTCAAACTTAACCCTATAATTCCCGAAAGGGTCAGCAGTAACCAGTCCTGTGTTCTTGGCAAAGTTTATAATCGTGCGGAAACGCTGTATAAACTTCATCGCTGTGTTGTGGCTGCATCCATGATGGTTTTTGATGTACAACAGGAAATTATCAATGAACACGACATTTATCTCTTTGATAAGCATATCCGAAACCGAATACTTAAACTTCATGAACTCGATAAGACGTTTCTTTGTCAGTTCATAACGTGAGTACGTTTTGTCGGTAGTGTTCATTTTTACCTTTTGAAGATATTGCTCGTTGTGCATCTCAAAGAACTCAATTAACGTTTTACCCCGTTCAATCTTACCTAAAAAGGCGTTTTTTACCCGTTCAGAGGTCACAAAACCGTCTTGCTCCAATAGAGCATGGTAATGTTGGTGTACTGTGCTGCGGATACTGTCTAACATTGAATTGATACTTGCGGCTTCGGCACTTCTGCCGGAAGCCTTTCCTGTACTGACATTCCAGTTGGCAGGGTTTATTTCCATTTGTGTGTTGAACTGCGACACAATTTGGTCGATGGTGATGCGTGCAATAATTGGTGCATTACCGTTTTTCTTCGCTGCATTTCGCTTAACGAAAAATAGGAGCTTGAAAGTAGTCCTCATAATCTCATTTTTTTGGTTGCAAAATTAATTTTATTGATTGTAAATGAGATATTTGCAGGGTAGACAAATGTGGACAGAGGTTAGCCATTTTGGGACATTCTGTGACCTATTTTTCCATGCTTTTGTATTGGTCACGAATTGGTCATAGAAGTGTGTCTTTTCGTGACCTTTTGGTGTCTTTGGTCACGGACATTATACAAAGAAAAAACTCCTGCAATACCTTGATATTGTAGGAGTTGTCTTCTTTAAGTCTTGTTTTGACTTGTCTTTCAGTGATCCGCCTGGGATTCTCCTTGCAGAGTTACCATGCTGATATTTAAAACTTTATATTTTTAGCTTCAAGCATATCCCATGATTTAACCCACTAATTAGCTACGTGCTTTTGCGGTAGTTTGCTCATGGAGAATACCGGGAGCGAAGATATATCTTTCTTTTTACTATTCAAAAAATAAGTTGGATAAAGAAGATATATTCGTTTCAATATATTTTTTAAATCATTATTTTCAATAAATCTGTTTTTTTGATTTTAACTTTCAGTAAGCTATTATTGCTTTCTATTGTTTAAGTATTCAATTCTTCCAAAAAGTTCACAAAGACGAAAGGATCTTGAAATTCAATTTTCTCGTTGTCCCATTTATCTTGCAAATATTCGAAACCAGCATTAGCGTACCCTTCCATTTGGCGTATAAACTCAGTGACAAATGTATCAATACCCTCTGCACTTGCATTTTCCAATTCAATCCACTTAAACCCAAAATCTTCTGACTTGTTTAGTAACAACATTACAACATAATCTCGAATTGAGATTGGACTCCATTGCGAAAACACAAAAAAATCACTTGTTTTTTCGTTTCCTTGAATGAAATTTTGCTTACCTAACTTATAGCCAACTATAAAAGCATACATGTAAGTTTGGTAAAATGCACCAAAAGATGAAAAATCGCCCTTACCACTCGAATCTCCCTTTTTGGAAATACTTTCGATTAAAGTACGGTATTGTTCTTTGTATCTTGGTCTTTTTTGACCGATTAAGTCTCTTAATTGTGAACCGTCCATAATTTTATTCTTTATAGCATCTATTTTTTGTAACTAAATTTGTGGTATCGGCTTTTTCCTCAATAACGTTAACATGGAATGTCCCCGGAATATCGCCATTTTTCATTTTTTCCAAAATCTTTTTACCCAAAGCATTCAGATAGTCTTCAGTGGAAGGGTCGTATAGTTCTTTGATAAAAATGATACTCTGAGTAAAAACATTTGGCGCAATTTTAAAAAAGTTGTTTATAAAGTTATCACCAAACTCAGAAAAGGGGGCATCTGAAATAAACGGATAATCAAACCGTTTATTAACTATCTTTGAAGAAATAATTGCCATAATGATAGACAACTGCTTCATTCGCTGAAAGCCTGTGCCAAGCCCTGTAAGTTCTCCGTCATTGACATTTTTGATTGAAACTTGCACTGTTCCATCAGCCTGTTTTGAAAAATTCAGTTTTCCACCTGCAGAAAGATTGCCCTGTGTTAATTCGCTATATTTTATGTTGGCATTAACTTCCAATGAATTAAGAATTTCATCAAAAATCCGTTCCTTAGAGTTATAGAACATTGCTTCCACGCAACACATCATATCTTTAAAGTTACGATAACTTGTTATTTCGCTATCAGTATTGATTGTCTTAATTTCTTCTTCAATTTGTTTTAGGCGAATTTGCCACTGTTTGATTGAATGTTCTGCTTTTTTTATATCCTCTTGCTTTTTAGTAATCGTTTTTTCAGCAAGTGTATAATCTGAAATATTTTTACGGTCAGTAGTGTCGGCATTGTTTTCACTTCCGCCTGCATTCAAAAATTCGAGTTTTGCCGTTTCTTTTTCTTCTTCTTTTTGATTGATTAATTCTTCGAGATTATCTATTTCTTCTCTATATTCCTGAATAGAATCTGCAATCTTAGGAATACTTAGTGAAAATGAACCAACGGTAGTTTGAACACCACTGTAAAAGGATGAGAAATCATTTTCGTTTGTGTTTTTCTTGTTTATTGGGCGGTCCATTATCATCTTGATATGTTCCCAATGTTCTGAATTTTTTAGTGCAGGACGTCCACAAACTTCACATATTTCTGTCCGCAACATTCTTTGCAAGGAAGGAATATCTGGCGAATTTTCAGGCAGTTTGATTAACGGATTGTCCATTGCCTTTTGAGTGGCAATCTCGGTTGTGAGATTTTGGCGGTATTGGTCGAACAAAGAAATTTGTTCTTGCAACCCCATTAAAATCCACGGCGAAGTATCAGAAAAAAGCAGTGCTGTAATATTTTTCTCTTTATTGTATTTCTGTTCTTTCAATTTGTTGACTTCTATTAGCAACGTTTTCTGAGCATTGCGAAACTTTTCCCTGTTTTGTGCATTGAGCAAAATCGCTTCCAGAGTTTCTTTTTTCTTGGTTGCTTCCGATAATTCAGTTTTGTAAGTTTCAATCTGTTTTGCGGTACTTTCGATACGACATTCAAGAGATTCCCTTTCCTGAATTAAATCTGTTATTTTTTTATTAGTTGAGTTTATTTCTTTCTCCTTATCGTTAGATAGTTTCTTTGCTTTCTGAGACAAATCCTTACTCAAATCACAAATTTCAATCAAATTATTAATGCCTGCCAAAGCATTGATAGTAGAAGACAAACCATTATGAGAAGACAAATCGACCAACTGCTCCATTGATTCGCCTTGTAGTAAAGCGTAATTCATCAACTCGGTAGGGATAATTTTTTTAATGATTTTATCTTTTTCTACTGTATCATTAACGGTAATATCCCGGTTACTAATGGTCTGCATGATGTCCAACCTTTCATTGGTTTTCCAACCATTGCCATTTTTTTGAAACTGAACAAACTTTGAAACAGAATATTTATCTTCGTTCTCAATAAATGTGATATTCACACCGACATCAAAGTTAGTTTCTTCGTTCAATGCTTTTCCCGAAGCCATTTTTTGAAAAGACGTAGAGGCACTTACCATGCGTTTCAGGTCAGAATCATAGACAGTATCTTTCAAAATCCACAAAATACCATTATAGAATTTTGACTTGCCCATGTTGTTATCGGCATTAACAATGTTGATACCTTCCTTAAAACGATAAGTATTATCATCAAAATTTCCATAATAGTTATAGAAGTTTTGAAAACTAACTGATTTGATTATTGTCGCCATATTTATAACTGCATTATTTGCTTCTGAATGGTTTGAAAAACTGCGTCCTTTCCTCTATGATTTTCTTGCCCACTTATAATTGATTTGACAATTTCAATAACAGGGTAATCAGACTTTATATGCAAACTTTCCTTTTCTAAATCCACCTTAGGTATTTTGAATATTTCCTGCAATTCAGGGGATTTTACTACTTCTTTGAAAATTTCCTCAACTGTCATTTTCTATATAATTTATTGATTTATACTCAAAACAAGTTCCGACAATACTAAATCGTAAAATTCTGCGACTTCTCTTAATGTCGGCTCTATGTCGATATGATAATTAGTTGCTAAATAGGCAAACTCTGCGACCCGTTTTAATTCGCTGCTTACCAAATTGCGTTCCATTTGCCAAAATTCTTTTGAATAGTGCGGTGACTGAAAATCGGGTACAACAATCATATCATAGATATGTGCAAAGGTTTTGTCTTTGTGTTTACGAAGTAAACGTCCACGCCTTTGGATAAATTGCCTCGGGTTACCAGTGCTTGAAGCAAAAATTCCATACTCAGCCCTTGGAACATCAACACCCTCGTCCAAACATTTCATTGCAAACAGAACATTGATTTGGCCATTTTCAAAACCTTGCAAAATGTTTTTTCTTTCTGCCTTACTGTTCTTGCCTGTGTAGGTATTACAAGTTGTATCTGGAAAGATTGCTTTTGTTGTATCAAGCATTTGTTGTATTATTGTTTCTTCGTATATTTCTATATCATCCGAATTATTATCGTTATTTGAATAAAAAAGAGCTTCATCTGAATCAAATATTTTTTTGCCCTCTGGAACATATACAAAACAATACTTCAATTTATCGCTATTTATACTCGTAATTATTTCTTTAAAAACACGTATCTTATCATCAGCTTTGTGTAGAATACGTTTGCGTTGCATTAAAAGTTTTGTTGCTTTCTGGCTATCTTTGAACTGTTTTGTCGAACTGTCGAACAGCCTCATAAGTTGTTCTGTAATTACAGCATACTCCTTCATTTCATTATTATTCAGATAGACCATTTTAGGGTAATAACAATATTCCATTAGCCTACCCTCTTCAATAGCTTTTTTCATTGGGAAATTATAAACGTAGGGTGGCTTATCATTAAAGAAACTTTCCAGCTCTGTTGTTCCTTCTTCATCGTAAATACGATTTGGCGTTGCAGATAATGCAATTCTTCTTTTGATATGTAGTTTTCGGAAAATAGCTCTTACAGATTCAGAACCAATATTGTGCGCCTCGTCCGCAATTAAAATCATGTTGTCGGGTAGTTGTGGCAAAATTTGCTGAAAACCATTATCTAAAAAAGATTGATAAGTTGAAAGCAAAACAAAGTTTTTGTGAGCACCTCTTTTAATACTGTTTTTGAGCGAGACAACTTGTTTACGCCAATTCTTGTTTTCAGAAAAAACTGGAATTATATTTTTGAAATCAAATTCACCGACTTCATCAGTCCATTGTTCTACCAATGCAATGGTCGGCACTAAAATCAAGAATTGATAAGCCTTGTCAATCTGGTATTCCTGTAATACACAATTTAGCGAAGTAATTGTTTTACCTGTTCCTGTTGCCATTGCAAAAATACCTCGTTTGCCATTCTTTATCCATTCCTCATACGCTTTTATCTGATATGGTCTTGCACCGTCAGGGTATCTATCAGGGAAATGAGGTTCTCTAAAAATTCTTTCCGTTTGTGTAATTTCGTCCTCATCTTTCAGTTTAGCAGAAAGTTTTTCTATAATTTCTTTTTCTTGCTGCAACAACTCATCCGAATCTACTTTGGGGTATGTTTTTATGATTTCTTGACAAAATTTCTTTGCGGGAAAAACCAGTACATTTTCGTTTGTGCCATTCCAAATATCAGAAAAATCTTGTTCGCTGATATCAATTCGTTCCCGACTATCTTCGCTTTTCCACGAACAGGTACATTCGATTGTTTCGATATTTTTTACTAAAGCAGCGGCAGTCAAATTCATAGAACCTGTAAACGCCACTTTGTCGTTATTTATGTCTGAAAAAATACCAAACTTTTCATGAGCTAAACCTCCGTCTTTGGGAACTATAATTTTTATTTCAATTCTATTGTTTTGAATCAGATATGATAAGCATTTGAAAAAATGTTCGTCTCTTTTTGATAATGTTGATTTCAGGGAATAAAAAGATTTCAAGATGTATTCCTCAAAATCAACCATCTGGTTGTTTTGTAAAAGATTGTAATCATCTTCGGTTAGGTGTTGGTTGATGTACAAACGCATATTCCCACCATTACTGATAAAGTGAGCAAAGCCTACCGAAAGGATATTAAAGCAAGCGCTACTGAAATAACCTAAGCCTAAATCAAGTTGAACACTGTTAGAGAGTGCCAATTCACAAAAGTCAATTGGCAAATCCTTTCTACCTGTGGAATATCTATATTTGAAATCTTTATCTTTTAGCATATCAAATATGTTTTGCAAGTTCAATATATTTTGTTCGCTGTTCTTCGTTTAATCTATCATTAGAAAAATCTTCTTTTGCACGTCTTAGCCAATTATAAAGAAACTTTTCTACACCTGATGCTACCGGAACTCGCCTGTGTTCGAGTAGGAAAGTTCTAAATTTATTATAGTTCAAATACCATTCATAGACATTTTTATCTGTCTCATAATTAGTATATTGATCTTTGATTCTCTCAACTTCTGCTTGTTGTATTTCGTTTATTTGTTGTTTGCCATTTATAATTCTATACCACCATCTGCTAAGTGATTCTTCTTCTTTGTCTTCGGAAGAAGAAAATGGGAAATGTTCTTTTTCAATAATGAATTTTTCTAGATCCGTCAATCTTTGCTCAAAGGATTTTCTTTGCCATTCTTGCTGTTCAATTTCTTCGTATTCTAATGGATATTTTTTGTTTGCCAACCCAAATAAATTATTTTCAAAAAATGAAAATCTTTTTTTTGTATCGTTAAACATGGTTGTTCGAACACTTGCAATATTTGTTTGAGGAAAATGCTGTAATACATATTCCGTGATATCATCAGCATTTTGAGGCAAATCATTATTTGTTAAGAGTTCTATAATAGCATCGCGAATAGTTCCTGATCGCACGTGTTCCCATTCTTTAAGCGTATAAACGCTTTTCCGATTTCTGAATGATACAGCTTCATGTTTTTGCAAATATGGGCGTAATTGTGCGGCTTCGGTATATTTATGCTCTGGCAAAATTCTTTTAAATTCTATAAAAATCTCTTTTAAGTGCATTGGCTGGCCGTTCTGTTGCAATATCTCGTAGATAACATCAAGCGGATTTTTCCCTTTGATTGCAGGAATTTTTATTGCACCATCAATATCTTCAGTGTATAAGCCAAATTCATGTAATAGTATGTCTTTAGCAATAATTGCTAAAGTTTCTATTTTATTGAAGTCAAATTTTAGCCAGCATTGAGAATCTGCAATGTATTTATCAATATCTAAAAAATACTCAGTAGTATTATTCATTAATATATTGCTAAATTCTTCCCTCATTTTTTCAAAATCAAAAATGTCTGCAAATTCTTTTCGTATTAAAAAAGTATTTTCCCAAATTCGACCTCTGTTTGATATTTCAAAACCGCCCAAAAGTGTGAAATTGTCACGAAAAATGTAAGCGATAAGTTGTAGAATACATCTCAATGAAAAGTTGCATTTTTCTTTTTGTAAGTAGTTTTGAATGCCATAAGAAGCTTGATTCACCAAGTGTGTTTCTTTAGTCAAATCCAGTACATAATCCCAATCTTCTTTGTTTTGTGCGATATTGGCATATTTTATTAAATCATTATTTTTTTTGTACTCAATTATTTCATCTGTTATTTCGAGAGTTTGTCGAAATACCTCGTTGCGAATTTGCCGAACACGTTCACGAGATAAGTTATGCTTCTCTGCAATTTCGTCTAAAGATAACACTGCCCTATCCTGAATAATATTGAAAGAACTTGTTAGAATCTCTATTTCTCTGCTGTTACTATTTGCAATATATTGTTCCAATATCCAAAACATTGGCAAATGACTGTAGTTCTCATAAAATTCAGTTATAAAACTATCGGAACAGTAAATTCCATATTTTCTTATTTTTTCTTTTACTGCTTTTTTTGAGGTAAGAATCAAATTGGCCAACGACAATAAGGTTTCCTTTTCTATCTCAGACAATCCTTTAATGATTTGTATGATTTCCTCATTTCGTTTGTACTCATGCTTGTTTGCGGCTTCAACTTCAAGAGTAGGGATTATTTTTGTACATAATTCGTCTAATTCAATGCAGGTTTTTCTCCCTGCTTTTTCTATCTTATTTGCAAAAAATGATTTGTATTCTTCAAAGTACAATACTATTTCATAAAGAGAATTTAAACCAATACTATCACAACAGTTTCTTGTACGAACCGAAATCTGATTCGTACTAAGTAACTCATCTAAGGTGATATATTTCAAATTTTCTTTTAACATATTTCTTTCAATCCATTCTGAATCTTGTCGAATAAATAATCGTAACCTACTAAATTGGGATTGTCGGTTACATCTTGATAAATCAGTTGCAACCCGTGGTCGAGATGCATTTTGAAATACCTTGGTAAATCTCTGTCGTTACTGCTCGTTTGATAATGTGTACAAATCAATGCTTCGTAGATAAGATAATAATTGCCGAAAAGTACATTCCGACTATACTCCTTCCCGCCTGAGTCTTTCACTTCAGTTGGGGCAAACTTTACTTTTGATTGCAGAGAATAACCAATTGCAATTCGAGCAATAATGTTTTCCGCACCCAAATTGAATTTTCGGGTCAATTCAACTACTATTTCTCTGTTCTTATTACTTGTTTTAATATGTGAAAATGCCATTTTATTCTTTCATTAAATCGTTAATATGTACTTGCTGAATATGTGAATATGAATTTTCATTTTTTAGCAAATACACTGAATTTACACGAGGTGCCATCATTTCTAATTCGTTAATCGTTAGCTCCTTATGAAGCAGCGGAAACAAAATAACCTGCTTTGATACGGTAGGGTAAAATTCTGTAATAATTTTCTCTGCATGGCTTTTGTCAAATTTTTGCAAAGGGCTGTCGATAAATACAGGAAACTGTATACCTGATTCTTCTACAAGGGCTTTAAGCAATGAAGTTGCATAAAGCTGTTGTTCTCCCTTTGAAAGTGAATCTTTTTTAATCAAACTTCCATCTTTGTCATACAGTTCAATATCAATAATATCATCGACAATCATTACATTAACATTTGCTATAAAATCCGTTTTGTGCATTAACGCATTGAGTGTCGTTTTTATCCTTTTTTCAAGTGAATATTTTTTTTCATTTTTCAATGAAACGAGGAATGTATTTAGTTCAGCAATCAATTGTTCAGCCACTTGGTCTTTCTTGGAATCGCTATCATCTAAACTCACTTTTTTGCTTAATTCTGAAATTTGACGACTAACGACTGCCAATTCTTTATTTACAGCACCCCGTTTTTCATGTAATTGCCTTATCTTTTGTTCTAAGTCTTTGATTTTTTGCTCGCTCTCATTCTTTTGTTTCCGAATACTTTTAATCACAGAATCATTTTCCTTACTCTGCATGTTCGTAATATTACGAGCGGTACGATCAAGCACCTGCTTGTTTTTACGATAATCGTCTGCAAGGTGCTCAAATTCTATACGATAGGTTGTCGTTATATTTGAATAAACAGCCAAAAAAACATCAAAATCTTCTTTGCTGATATTGAGCAATGAGATTTCATCTGTAACGCGGTTTTGATATTTGGCAATGATGTTGTTAAAAGTGCTGACTAATTGCTTTTTATCTGATTGAGGAATAGATATATTTTTTAAAACATTTTGTATCTCTTTTGAGATATTCTGCAACAATTCGTTTTGGTTATGCACTTCGCCTTGCGATTGCAGAATATTAAGGTCGTGCTCCAATTGTGTTTTAGTTTGCTGTAACAGCTTACCTGAAATAGCGAAAGGTGCATACTCTAGAAATGTTTTTAGGCGTTGTTTGAAGTCCTCATCGCGTTTTTTTGTAGTCATCAAAACCTCTTCCTGTCGTTTCAATTCTTTTAGAGTCACCCCATTGCCTTCACGCAGAAGTTCCATTTGAAGGGTTTCATCTCGTTTACGAAGAGATAAAAGTTCAGTGTCAAGTTCGGTCGTTTGCCGCTCTTGTTCAGCGACCAATTGGGTAATTTCTTTTTGCTTAGCGAGTAATTGGTTTAAGCGATTACGACTTTCTATATCAGTAGACTTTCGGCGAAAACGTAAACGAAGATTTTCGAGGTTTTTCTTCAAATCTTCATATTTCTTTACACCTAAAACTTCGTTATATGCAGAACAAAGTTTACGCTTTTCATCTAATGTATTAGATTCGGCAAGAGAAACTATTTTTTCGGAATCGAAAAAGAAAAAGCGAGCAATGTCTTTGTTCAGAATAAAATCGTTGATGAAAACATCGTGTCCAATTTCATTTGTAAGTTCGTTCTTTGCTCCATCAATTAAAATATCTATATTTTCTTCTTCGCGAATTACATCATAGGAACGAGTAATTTTTAAGGAATGACAAGGAATTGATGGAATAAAAACATCTGTAAACTCTAACGAAATAGAATATTGTGATAATGATTTTATTTGCTCTGTTTCAAACGAATAGCCATTGTGTTTAATACGGTCAATGATTGTTTGAGAAACTGTGGTTATAAGTTTTGTTTTCTGAGATTCATTCAAGTTGTTGTTTACAACATTATTATATTTGCCGTTAAACATTTCTTTCCGAAATGATTCATCTACATCTATGACCAATCGACCATACAAGCACCAGAGTAGGGAATGTAAAAACGTAGTTTTTCCAAAACCATTTTGCCCTGAAATTAAAAAGATATTCTTCTCATTTTCATTAGAGAATGAAATTTTGTTTATCCCTTTGTATAAACGATAGTTATTAAGTTCTATACTTTTTATTCTCATACTATCTTCTTAATAAAAGTTTCCAATCGGGTTTCGAGGTCGGTTTGAAGGCCATATTTTTTCATCAATAATATTTTGTTTTTCTGCAAAGCAAGTAATTCCTGTATGAGTATGTAATGTGCAGGATTGTTGCAAGCTTTTTCAAGCATTAATCGTTCCTGCAAACCAATATTATCATTTTGCAAATCATAGCCATAAACTTCGTTATAAACATCGTTTACAGTTGTTGTAAAATTACCATCTCTATACCACATCACTTGTATTGCAATCAATTCTTGACTTGTAATGAGATTGATACTTGAACGAAATTGCTGAGTGTCTTTTTGAATAGTCAATAATTCCCGCAAAAGTTGTATGCGATACTCCATTGTATAATTACCCTGTTTATGTCCTGTTTCATCAACTGCCAATTGACCATTACGGCGGGTTTCGCTTCGGTTGTCCGAAATATTACGATTTTCAACCAATCTATTACGAAAATCAAGCAAAGGTTGCATCCACTGTACACCATTCTTTATCAAAGCAGACATAGATTTATCTTCCTTTATTACTGTGCAAATCCAACATCCAAATCGACTTTGTCCGCACGAGCGGTGCGAATCATTGGTTACAACGGTAGGGCATTCGTAATCATCAGCCGAAGCATCCATATAGATTTTAAAAAGTATCTGATTATCAAATCCCCAAGGGGAAGGAATAGCGTTGATAATATACCAAACTTCTTCTAGCATCAACTCTTTAATCGGTGCATAAGTGTAAGTATTAGGATTTAGTGGATGCTTTGAAAGTCGATGGCCTTTTATATCGTGCTTTTTAATGGATTTTGCTCGTTGCTGGCTCTCAGACAGTCGTGTCCCGATAAGAATAATTGCCTCGCCATCTGCAGTTACCTGATTGGTAATAAAGGTTGAGGTAGGTTTAATTTTCATTTTCTCAGTACAAAAGCGAAAGGAATTGTTGGGAACCGGATACCCCTTACCAATAACACAACTCCAAAAAGTATCTTCTATTTGTGGTGTTGTAGTAATAACCGAAACAGGAAGGCATTGTTCTTTTGCTGCTTTTTGAATAGTTTGTAAAACGTTTGTGACGTATTCCTCTATTATAGGATTTTCAACCATTGTATCATTGCAAACAACATAAACTTGGCGTTTGAGAGTTGCATTTTTTTTATCACGGATTTTCTGCAAAGCAAGCCAAACCAATGTAAGCAGTACTGTAGAATCTTTTCCGCCACTAAAACCAATTATCCAAGGGCGGTTATAACGATCGTCCTCTAAATATTGGTCGATTAATTCATCTATTATTTCAGTTATTCTATTTTTCATATTTAACGATTATATATCTTGTTGGAAAATCATTTCTATAATACTTGCTATCTTTTTGCTGATTTTCAATTACAAAGATAATAATTTTTCTTGTTTTTATAGATAAAACAAGAAAAATTATAATAGGGACAACAACGCCTACCCTTACTCAACCAAAGTGGTTTTGCATGCTTTCTTTCTTCCGAATAGTTGGGAAATTATGAGTGGAAAACAACAGAACTCCAATGAGTAAGAACTTTAGGTACATTAAACAAAAAAAACTATCATCTTAATCTTGGTTTGCGTTTCTTCTTTTTCTTCAGCTTCAATGGTTGTTGTTTGTCTGGTAATATGCTATCTGTAAATAATGGAAATATAGAGAATAAAGATGATGATCTATTCCCCTCATTTGAATAACTTACAAAATTAGTGCTTGCTTGATTTGCTAACTTACTATTTCGTTGTCGTATTGTTGTATTAATTATATTTCCCTTTTCTGATACAAAAATTTCTTTAGATACTTTGTATTCTTGTTCCTGTATCTGTAATATTTCTGTCATACTACCGTTTTTCACGGTATTGGCATACTCAAAGGATTCTAATAATTGGCGATCGTAACCAAAGAGTTTATCAAATCCCTGCTCTACCTGTTGGAATAGATTCACACGGTCAAAACCTCCTGTTACAGAGCCTTTCTTAGTACTCTTATGGTTGGTAAGCGGTGAAAGTTTCTTTTTATTTGCTTGGTCCTTCCGACTCACAATCAAATGACAGTGCATATTCAACTCATTATCTGAACGGCTACGGTCAAAATGAATCTTACCATAGAACTTTATATCCGAAGCGGATAGTTCTTTGTTGAAGTTCTTGGCATATTCAGGAATAAACACCTCACGAATATAGCGTTTCATGGCTTCGGCTTGTTCCTGTTCTGTATTACCCATCGCTCGGAGTTCCTTTTCCGATGGGCTGACATGAATAGCATAAAACTTAGCATCTGTTTTCAGAAGTTGCCCGATATTGGTATCTATATCCTTAATAACCTTTGATTTGTAGATATTATCATCTGTCAGATTGAAAAAGCCTTCGGTATAGATGCCCTTTCTCATCCGTTCTAAATCTTCGTGTTCCATGTAATTAGCTAACTGTCGGCTACTTCTTGAATTATTATATGTACCGTTCGATGGTGGAGCAAAGTCTATGTGCATAATCCTACGTATTTATGAGATTGATGATTTCTGTTTTCAGGTTCTCTTTCCGTTTGCTATCCATCACACCACAAGCAGAAAGTTCCGAATAGAGTTGTATCAGGTGAAGCAACTTTTTATAATCCCGTTGGTGTATTTGGTAGAGTGCGTTTATTTGTTTTGATTGATTGTTTATAACATCGGCATGATTACAGAACTGTTCACTTAACTTTTTAAGTACGGCTGTGTGTTTCTCTTGGCTAGCTTCCAGTTGAGAGAGAATAAGAGCTTCTAAAGTTTTGCCGATAGTATCGAAGCGTAAAGCGATTGAATTTGTAACCCGTATCATGGGATTCAGTTGTTCTTCCTCGTAGTGACGAATGAAGCGGATAATATCATCCTGTCTATTATTTATTTTCGCCAGTTCCGATTTTACGGATTCAGGTGCTTCGGATGGATTGATATGTGCCTTGTCTATATACCCGAACGCCAACTTTACAACTTCACTCTTTTTCAGTGAATAGCGTTTGCATATCTTCTCTACCAAAGCTGCCGTTTCCTTGTCTATGGAAATGGTCGTGAATATCGTTTTTCGACTGCTATTTGGCATGGTAATTACTTTTTTATAGAAATATGAATAGATAAATACTTGATAATAAGCATTACAAAGAAAATGCTTATTACAGGTGTCATTACAGCGTGTTCTTGTAACACGCTAAAGCCGAAGGCTTTGCCCCGCAAGGCAAGAGGGAAGAACAGGACTTGTCCAGTTCCCTCTTGCTCGATTTAGCGAAACGGGCTGAACCGATAGGTGAAGCAGTTTGTGCTAAATCGGGGTGGTAGCACAAAGGAATAGCCTGAACACAGGCTTCTTTCCTCTGCTACTTTTTGCTATCAGGGCTGATTTGTAAACTGATTGGCTTTTTCAAACTGCTTGTATGTTTGAGAATCGGCATATTCACGGACAAAAGCCCGAATGTCGTAGGCTAAGCACCCGCCGCCCTTTTCCATATTGCTATGGCGGGTTTGCAGATGCTCGCCCCCAAACCGGACGTACACCTTTCAATGTATCCGGCTTTCCATTAATACCAAGAACTTAGCCGTTATCCATTCGTTGCCTGCATTTTTCACATACGACAAGTGTTTTTCGGTTCCGTTTAATCATCAGGCGTTCCCAATCATTATCACCCTTTAGAGTTTTAAGATTTCGTACCTGAAACATGGAAACTTTCCCTTTGGCACCGCATAGCTCACATTGGCAGGATTGAAGTCGCCTTATCAATGTTGGTTCTTTTACGCCAATATTGGTAAAGAACGGCTCTTTTTCTGAATAGAATTTACTTGTCCCTCTTTGACAGAAACCTTTATTATAGAATATCCGGTACTTGGTCTTTCCATTTTTGTCGATATAGGGTACTGCAAAATTCTTGTCTTTTTTGTATTGACTGATCACTTTGCTTACCGTACTGTTCAGTTTTTGGGAGAGAGTCTTGTACATACTGTATTCCATGATATGATAAAAGTTGTACAAGTTGCAGCTGTTACTCGCTATGGAATAATAGTTATACAGTCCTTGGATTTCCGCATTGTATTGCGTGACTATATCCAAAATGGAGTTATTAGTGATTCTTTTGCGGGCTTTGGGCTTCCAAATAGTCTTGCCTTTATACCTTTCAAAATCGAGTACATCATATTGTTGAAGTTTCTTTTTCATCACTCCTGATGTGATTTTCAGTACCACCTTGTTATTATGGATCCTTGCATATATATTTGACTTAGTTTTCTCAATATTGTCCGATTGGCGGACAAATATATCGTATCCTAAGAATTTTGCAGGCTTCCGGGCATTGGTTATCAAAGTCTTGTCATCTGAAAGTTCAAGCCTGAGGATATTTTGCATCCACTGGGCTATCATTTCTTTCGTTTCTTGACAATCCTTTTGACTTCCGATTATTCCGATCAGAAAATCATCTGCATATCTGACGTAACGCATCCTCCGGAAGTTACTATCCATAGGGTCTCCACTTGGCATTCTCCTTATCTGCTTCTCGTATTCTCTAACTTGTTCCAACTTCTCTGTTTTTACTTTTTCATCTTTTTCTGTTTCAATGGACTTTAACAGCAAACACTTCTTACTATATAATTTATTGGTTTTCGGGAACATCCGTCTCTTTCTGCCTCCTTTACGGAATTCATCACACACTCTTTGCATATATTTATCGAACTTGTCGAGGTATATATTAGCTAATATCGGGCTAATAATGCCACCTTGTGGAGTTCCACTATATGTTCTGTGGAATTTCCAGTTCTCTAAATATCCCGCACGAAGGAACTTTCTGATCAGACGAATAAAGCGTTCGTCTTCTATCTTTTCCCGGAGTATGTTTATCAGGACCTCATGGCTTATATTGTCGAAGAACCCTTTAATGTCCCCTTCAATGAACCATTTGGTTCCTGTATATTCACGCTTGATAGTCAGCAGGGCTGTATGACAACTCCTTTTAGGGCGGAATCCGTGGGATGTATTGGAAAAGCCATCTTCATAGATTGCCTCCAGTATCATTCTTGTCACCTCCTGTACCAGTTTGTCATCAAAAGAGGGTATCCCAAGAGGGCGCATTTTACCGTTCTTCTTTGGTATATACGTTCTCTTAGCCGGACGTGGCTGATATGTCTCATCTTTTAATGAGGCTATCAGTTCCTCAATACGGGATATGCTCATCTGGTCTGCCGTTTTCCCATCAGTCCCGGCTGTCATATTACCAGCTTTAGCGTAAATGTTTTGGTACGCAACATAGAACATTTCTGTATTGAATAAAATCCGATACAACCGTTTATATTTATAGTTTAAAGTATTGCTGTGTTCAACTAAGCTTTTTAATACTCTTTCTGGACTTCTCATAATGTCTCTCACATTTTCCGTTAATTGTATTAAGATATTAACTGCCTCCCTTCGCCATGTATGAGGCTTTCCCTCACTCGGACTACTACGGAGGCTCCGTTGCCATGCCGGATATTCAGAGGACAATACCTCATAGCCTGATAACAGGCATTCCAGTTTAGGCAATCCCCATTTAGATATGTATCAACTATTAGCGCGATGAATTGTCGGATATGGCATTCAACCTTTCCGCTTATTGCGGCTATGTTGTGATAAGTTCTTGCCGTAAACTCGCCAATCCGATAAGCCACGGTATCACAAAAAGACGTTTATAAATATCTTACGCCTTTACCTACAGATGAGTCATAGGTCTACCATTCTATCAATCCAGACATTATCCTCATATTCATCTTTTCATCTTGCCGTTCAGTCGCAACTTGATATTTAGTTGACTTACGGCTTTCCCGACATGCTACACTCCCTGTCCCGTTTCCGTTTCAGATAAGTCGGGTGATGATAGGTGTGAAGAACACTTACCTAATCTCTTGCCAAAGAGATATTTGATACATACCCATATGGGCGCACGCTGGCTTTATAATATGTTTTTCGTCCAATGGTAAAGTAGGGAAGTACACCTTTCGCCCGATAGCGTTGTAGGGTTCTGAAAGATGCTTTCAACAGAAAGGCTAAGTCTTGATTATCCAACAGCCTTTCGTTTTCATCGAACACAGTATCAGTATTGATAAGGGATTTCAAGTCTTGCCCGATTTCGGTGAGTTTTTTGGATAGCTTCTCCATCCACTTCTCGAAGTTTTCGTTGTCTATATACATTTTGCTTCAATTTTAAGTTCAACATTATTGTTTTCAATCGATTGATGAAGCAAAGTTCTGCAAAACAAGGTTGCAGAAAAAGAGGAGTAGTTACCTACTCCCCGAATAATGGTTTATAAACTGTTATAAATAAACAACTTGCAGAATCATCTTTTCTAATCTTTATTTATTCTTCCGTTTACGGTCTTCTCTACCAATAGCATTTCTCAAAGCGTCCAATGTTTTAGTAAGATTGTACGGTTTACGAGTAAACACTTCACCAATCTTATCGTAGATACTACCGAATTTAAGATTAAAAAGTTGCTCAAAGCCACGAGCTAAACAAGCCTCTGAAACAGGTTTTCCATTCTTTCCGGTAATCTCTCCTTGAAGAAATAAACCAAGTACAATTTCAGCAATACCAATAATTCCCAAGTCTTTTGACTTAGGAATTACATACAGGTCTGACTTGAACTCTGTAGACACAGGCGAATTAAACTGTTCGGGATGGGTAATTTTTAGGTTGAGTAACTCTAATTCTGCATCAATCAAGGATAATGCTTTATGAATGTATAGATTTTTAGGCGCATTTTTCCTCCTGCCCATCCTGATACAACCCCTTTAAAGGGGCTATCTCAATACGGGTGAGATTCAGCATTCGGAAGATATGAGCGTAATCTTCCGAATGGCTAATTGTTACTATTTGCTTCACAAAATCTTCATAAGCATCTTGCATTTCTGTGTTAATAACTTCTTGTGAGGTGTCAGCCAGTAAGATGAAAAACCTCGTTCTCAATAAATCATTCATAGGCATAAAATTTAATTGTGAATAAATTATATATATCAAAGCACTAGCTTTGTATGCTGAATGATTTCTTGTTTTGTTTGTAGTTCCTCTGCTAATCAGAATGATTCAAGGGGTATTCAGCCTTATTGGTCGCAATTCCAGAAATGGTGAACTTCAAATTCCTGCTTCTTACAAATATAATCCACTGGCATGAGTTCTAAAATAGCGAAATGTAGCTATACAGAAGAACTGAAACTTGCATCAATCCTTGTCAATCGTTTCTTTATATAGTTCATAATCTATCTTTCTTCATGGCAAGTAATTCATCTAGTTTACCCTCTGTAATATAGGGCAAACATTGACGGATTTTATCGGTAGACCAATCCCACCATTTTAACTTTAGCAGTTGTTGGATCACCTCTGCATCAAAGCGTTTTCGTATTTCTTTGGCAGGAGCGCCACCCACAATAGTATAAGGCGGGACATCTTTCGTCACTACGGCACGTGCGGCAATAATAGCGCCATCACCAATATGAACACCCGCCATAATCACAGCCTCGTAGCCGATCCATACGTCATTGCCGATCACAATATCGCCTTTATTATCCCATGCAGTATTAATATTCGACTTCTCCAATTCCCATTCTTCATAGAATAGAGGGAAAGTATAGGTAGACAGAGACTTCAATGTATGATTCGCACAATTAAACAGAAACTTCGTGCCACAGGCAATAGAGCAAAACTTGCCAATGATTAACTTCTCCCGATGGATGGGATAATGATAAAGTATATTGTTCTTCTCAAATAGCAAGGGATCAGCTACAAAGTCATTGTAAATAGTATAATCGCCCACCTCAATTTGTGGATCTTTAATCACGGCATTCAGATAGACTGTTTGCTTATCTCCGGTGCGGGGATATATTTTTGTCATCATAACTTGATACGTTTTAATAATGTTTACTTTTCAGATAAAAGATAGATTGCAGAGCCAGTAGAATCACAAACAGATATTCTGCCGTCAAGTAGAGGGGTAAAGATGCATCTATACAGAAGCTCAACCAATAGAGATATACTAAATAAACACAGGTGGTTGTCACCTGAAACAGAAAGGTGATTTTGGTTTTCCCCGTTCCTCCGACCGCATTAAGATATACATAGCCGGGTAGTGCAAACGTGTAATTCAATAGCATCACCACGAAAGGAGCAAATGCTAATTCCACCAATAGTTCGCTATCGGTGTAGAAGCTCACAATCCAACGATTACAGAGCAACGCAATTCCTACCAATGGGAAGCCAACAGCATAGCCTAATTTCAGAACCTTGTGGCAAATCGGGAAAAGTTCTTTTCTCCCTCCTGCTCCAATAGCATTGCTCACCAATGAGCCTGTAGTAACGGCAAAGGAGTTGGCAATTACGAAAAAGATTGCCGATACGCTTCGGGTGATATTGGAGATAGCCAACTCTGTTTTCCCTAAATGCTCGATTGCCACGAAAAATAGAAACCAAGGGGCTACGCTGATAAAAGCATGGAGCATACTCCACACAGACAGATTCAGGACTTTGATAAGTAACCGTCCATCATACACGGGCTTCAATCCGTATTTTTCTTTGTCTATCTTCGCTCCTGTGTAGATACAAAGCACAATCAAAGAACCCATTTCCGCTAAAGATGAAGCGATGGCTGCTCCCGAAATACCTAATCCCAGTGTGAATATTAAGAGGTAGTTCAGCGGGATATTAATCGCCACCGCAGTAACAGCAGACCATGATAAGGCTTTTGTGTGCGTTATTCCAACAAAGAAAGACCGGATAGCCAGAAAAGGAAATGAGAATAGCAGCCCGAAGCTACGCCAATCCAAATAGCGGACTACCGCTTGATAAATTTCCGGTGAGGAAATTAGCCGTTTCAATAGATATGGAGAAACGGCATGAATCAGCAGGCAAAGCAAGACGGCTAATCCCGATAAAAAGAATAGCCCTTGAAAGAAAGTCTTTCCGGTTGCCTTATAATTCTGCTCCCCGTTTCTCCGGGCAATCATTACTTGCAATCCGATGCTGAACCCAAAGCCCAACATATAGACTGCCAGATAATAAATTCCGGCAATAGCAGATGCTCCCAATTCCACCTCGCCTACGTGACCTAAAAAGACAGCATCCGTTATATTGATTAACTGCTCCATTAAAATGCTCATCATTACCGGAAAGTTGATGAGCCAGATTTGTTTATATGTATAATTCATTGCTCAACTGCAAAATAGCACGACACGAGCAGACTGCATAATATAGTCTGCCAGCTCGTAAATTCATAAATAAAAAGATATAAAATCTCTGTGGCAAATAAATCGTTATTTGTCAAATAGCTGAATAGCTTTCTTGAAGGGGGCTATTCGCAGGAGCGTAGCTATATACAGAGTTTCATAAGAAGTGAATACTATTTGTGAGTTGATATAGCGCAAATGTATGAAAAATTAAGAAATTCAATCTATCAATTCATGGATTTCTTTTATATGTAGGTGCAAATGTCCCAAATATCCCTCTATCATTTCTCTTAATGTAACCTTTGCTCCTGTAAAGTCGCACCAGTAACTATCCAGTCTACTCTTATCTATCGAGTGAATCACTTGGATGATGTGCAAATTATAAAACTTCCACAACTGGATTAAGTTAGCCCAGTCTGCATTCTGATAATCTTGCAGAACTATCCACAAGTCATTATCCTGTGTGTAATCAGGGAAGAAAAGCAGGTCTTTGCTATATTGCAACCGAACCATGCGTTGGTGATTATTGGATGCCGAATCAATCAAGTGACCGAGAATCTGCTTGATGGTGCGATTCTGCGCATTTCGCCTTTGTGTGATAACCTCTACGGACAGACTACTTAACAATTTCTCTTCTGCTTCAATAACCTGTGCAATGCCAGCGGTTATATGTATAAAATTACTTTCTTGCATAACTTTCTAATTTTAAATACTTCTGCAAAAGTAAGTTCTTTGCCTATCATCTACTTGTAAAAAACTGACTTTATCACAAATGACTACGCACGACTATGCGATTTAATAACATTCAGCCTACAATCTTCGGAAAAGAATGTAGAATACGGAGAACGGGAAGATAGATATTGAGTAGGCGAACAGCCTGTAAACTCTTTAAAGTCTTTCACCAAGTGCGAAGGATCGTAAAAGCCACACGAATAAGTCAAATCTACGAACTCCATTCCCGGATGATTCTGCAACAGATACAGTACCCGCTGAAAGCGAACTACCCGATAATATTCTTTAGGGCTCATTCCTACCTGGTTGGAAAATACTCGCTTGAATTGCCTATACCCCAAACAAGCACTTTCAGCAAGGGTATTCACATCAATTTGTGGTTGATTGATTATTTGACGGATAGCGTGATACGTTCTTTGGTAGTTACAATTTGCATCGACCAACCGTTGCATGAAAAAGCGTTCAATCAACCGGATGCAGGTTTCAACGGCTGGTTCGGCAGAAATATTTCGTTTCAGGTGATTCAGTTCAATATCTTCCAAATCTTCTACATCTATATAATGGTTGTAAAGCTCACTCATAGAACACCGCACAAATGGATTCAGCCCTAAAGGATGAAATATAACGGCAAGCATATCAATATAACCCTTTGAAATCAAACTCCCATAAGTTGAGAACTGTCCCCGAATGAAATTCTTTGGCTGTAAACCTTTTGATTGGATATTCAGATTCTCACCCCGATGGAAAACAAGATGTACGCACCCCGATGGAATAGTCTGTACCATTATTGGCTCTACTACATCGGTTTTTAGTACCCAATAGTATTTTATGTACTGGGAAAGTACGGGTAATGGATATAAAATCTTGCTTTCTCTCATCGCTATTTCGTTAATCTGCTGTGCGCATGGCGGTAAATATAGAGGTTAATCTCCGCATGACAATAAAGTAAGCCGAAAATTTAGATGAATGGCGTGTGCTTTGTTCCGCTATAGGTCAGCGTTAAAAGGTGCATCGCCCTCGTTACCGCCACATATAGCATACTCCGGTCGATCTCTGAATGATAATTCTTATCATCCACCTGTGGGATAATCACCTCATCAAATTCCAAACCCTTTGCCATGTGTGCAGAGGTGATAACAATACCCTGTACGAAAGCAGAACTTTGGCTCGATAGGAAATGAATATCGGGAATTTGTAATTTATCTGCCAACTCACGGGCTTGCGATTCAGTTTTGCAGACAATCCCCAGTGATTTATAGGCAGATGTCTGATAGGTGGCAATTAATTCTTTAATAGCAGATAGTTCTTCTTTCTCATTATTAAATTGTAATACTTGCGGTTTCTCTCCGTGCCGTGCGACTGGTTCAAGATCGGGGTTTGTCCGTATTTTCTGTGCAAAATCCGTGATCTCACAAGTAGAACGGTAACTTTTGCATAGCTTTATCAATTCGCCTGTGACAAGAGCTTTCTGAATCATGTCCGCAGTAGACGAGCCGTAAGGATTGACCGACTGGCTGGCATCGCCCAATACTGTTTTCCGGCAAGGGAATAGCTTTTGCATTACCTTATACTGGATTGGAGAATAATCTTGCATTTCATCTACCAGCAAATGTTTGACACAATTCTTTGTATTACCTTCCAAAGCGATATGCAGATACGCCATTGGTGCTATGTCGGTATATTCAAGCGTGCGGTTCTTCCGCATTTTAAACAGCTCCGGTTTACCCATCCATACGAAGAAATCTTTATAGACTTGCAGGTCATTGTTTCCGGCAAACATTTGCTTCATCTCTTTCTTTAGGAAATTCCGTTCGGCAGTCGTCACCGTGAAAGCGTACTGTACTTTCATCATATCGAAAATATAATCCGTCGTAGCCTCAAACCGCTGGCGCATGGGGTAGCGGTTGAAACGATGGAATTGCTCTTCGATAAATTCAGCCGGGACGGTGATGTGTTTGGTTAGTTTCACATCTTCCGCCCTAAAGTAGTGGCTTTCGATGTGCAAAATAAAGCGATCCAGACTGGCGATGAAGTCAAAAGATGATTTATATTCGATTCGCTCAATAAAGTCCGGTGTTGGTTTTGTCAGTAGTTCATTCACCTGCTCAAAAAAACTAAGGTATTTGTATTTGTGATTCAGTACTTCGGAAAGTATCTGCTCCATGCTGGTTTCGGGTACGGTTTCTTCGCCCAGTTCGGGCAGCACGTTAGAGATGTAATCGGCAAACACCTTGTTCGGAGAAATAATCAAGATGTCTTTTGAAGAGATACTGCCCTGAAAAGCATACAGCAAGTAGGCGATGCGGTGCAGGGCAATAGAAGTTTTGCCTGAACCCGCGACACCCTGAATGATGAGTGTTCGGGCTTCCTCATTACGGATAATCCGGTTCTGCTCCCGCTGGATGGTGGCGACAATGTTTTTCATTTTATCATCTGCATTAGCACTCAGTTCCTTTTGCAGAATATCATCGTGGACGGTCAGCGCACTTTCGATCATAAACTCCATCTTTCCAGCCCGAATCCGGTATTGGCGTTTCAACGAAATATCCCCTTTTATCTCTCCCGATGGGGATTGATATGATGCTTCGCCCAGTTCGTGATCGTAGAACATACTCGAAATAGGTGCTCGCCAATCATAAATCACGGTTGTCCGGCTTTCAGTATCGTGAAAAGTGTGGATGCCGATATAAACAGGGATTATCGGACGGCTCTCGCTCTTCTCTTGAAAGTCGATTCGTCCGAAGTAGGGAATATCCACTATTTTGGCAAGCCGTCGGCGTTTGTCAATTACACTTTCGCCTATGGCAAAATGGTTCAGGATGCTTTCACGCATCGAACGTATCTCATGCGGATCAATATCTTTATTGCTCCAAAGGTAGTCTTTATACTCTGCCAATGTATCTACATGGTCTTTCACGGACACATCTGTATGGCTGATTATCTGTTTCAGCCGGGTGATTATTTGCTGCAAATAGCTTCTTTCTTGCTTCTCTGTTTGATTGAATATCATAGTAATTTGTTGCAAAAGGATGAAAATAGAGTCAAAACGGTGCGCAAAATTACTGCAATTGGGTAGGATAGGAAATGGCTATTTATAGCTATATATCCATAAGTTTTGTATCTTTGCACGCTCAAAATGAACGATATGGATATTCTTGAACTTGCCCTACATAATCAGCAAACCGCTTGGAAGATACTGGAACATACCGGTATTATTCCGGCATGGGAACGTATTGGGGCAACCGTTCATTTGGTAGGATCACTCAAATCCGGTCTATTGGCAAAGAGTAGGGATATAGACCTACATATCTATACCGATACATTGGATATTGCAACCAGCTTTTCTGTGATGCAGGAACTTGCCGAACGGCTCTCTTTAAAGGAAATCCAATTTAAGAATCTGATTCAGACAGAAGAAGAGTGTATCGAATGGCACGCTATTTACGAAAATGAGGACATGAACGTGTGGAAGTTCGACATGATTCATATTCGGAAAGGCTCAAAATATGATGGTGTGATTGAAAAAGTCACTGCTGCCATTACGAACCGACTTACCCCTGAAATCAAGCAAGCCATCCTTCAAATAAAATTCGATGTGCCGGACGGTGTACAGATTCCCGGCATAGAAATCTATCATGCTGTTTTCGTGGGTGAAGTTCGCAGTTACGAAGAACTGGAACAATGGAGAGAAACCAATCCGCTGACAAATAGCTTGGATTGGTTGCCGTAATCAATAGAGAATACCGAAACTTTCTGCCCGATTAATGGCTTCGATCACATTATCAACATTCAGTTTTGCCAATATATTCTTGCGATGATTGTTCACTGTATAAATACTAAGGTTCAGTTTAGATGCAATCTCCTTGCTCAAAAAGCCCTGTCGGATTAATAAGAGTATTTCCTTTTCCCGCTTGGTTAATTGTTGGTCTGCCGGAAGAACTGCCGATGCAAGTATCTCACCCGTCTTCCTATTAATAACCGTTCGCTTGATTCGCTCCATAGGCGTTTGATCGGGTGAAAGATCCATCACTCCCATAATCATCCATGCTTTTCCGTTCTTGTCTTTCTGAATCACTTGGTGGCGACTGATTACATTCACATATTCTTGCCGGGCATTCAGCATACGAATCTGGAATATCTGCTGATAATCATTTCTTTGCTCCTGAGGAAGTGAATAGATGAACTGCCCATGTTCAATCTGGTGTTCGATGAGTTGCGCCCGGTCGTCCGGGTGAATCCGTTCTTCCAATAAATCCCCCTGCTTCCGAATCGTCTTTATCCATGTAGGGTTATATCCAAAGATAGTCGCAAAATTATCGGATGCAAAATCGTACCGTTCTTTGAAAACATCTACCGTAAAGATACAACTTTGGCTCATTTGTGAGAAGGTCTGTATAGATGCTCTACGTTCATTCCACAAATCATAGTCTACATCTAGTGGGCTGATCTGTTGCCTTGCCCATAATTCTTCGGGGGTTATCTTGTTGGTAGTCATGCGGCAAAGATAAGCGATAAATTTTTTCGTATCTCTATTTCTATTTGACTTTCTATGTAAATGCGTTCAAAAAAAGAATATCCTATGAGTATATTCCAAATGAATTGAGCCAGAGATTGACAGGATATACCACTTTCAGACAGTTTTGAAAACGGCTCTTGATTCTTCTTTCATTTGCCGATGAAAATAGAATCAACATGTTTTTTAAACCATTTAAAATTAGAAGTATGGAAGTAGTAACCATTGAAAAGAGAACCTTTTCGTATGTCTGCGAGCGGTTCACCGAGTTTGCCAAACGAATAGAAAGTTTGTGCAGCACTCACACCCAGAAAGTAGAAAACTGGCTGGATAGTCAGGAAGTTTGCCTATTGTTAGGCTTTAGCAAACGAACGCTGCAATATTACCGAAGCAGTGGACGGCTGGCTTATTCTCAAATAGGCAGTAAGATTTATTATAAATCTTCCGATATTGAAAGAATTATTGCGGACAGCGAAACACAAAATCAATCACCCAAACAAATTATGCCTTATGAGAAGAACTAAAGAAGATTACCCGTCCTTCAACCTGTTTTCCATTGTCGGCACATGGGAAAGCGTTAATCTGAATCCTACGATAATCATTTATCGGAGCGATAAAGAGTATCTTCTTTCTATTATATATATATCGGAAACCACAAAACAGGCTTCACCCGCTACTTATGAGATACAGCGAGATGGTAGCCAGTATTTTATTGCCATTGCATCCAAACGGCTCTATGTAGATTATGATCCGGCAAAAGATGTACTTAGCATTTCATCGCTGGGTAACTATCTGCGTAACTAACCAGCCATCTAGCCATCTTGAAATCAATATTTCAATAAAACAATCTTTCAATCATGGAACTAATCAATAAAGATACCCCACAAGTCAAAGAATTTATTTCTTCACTCGATTCGATGCTGAATGGCATTGAATCTATAGTTAAGCATTACAAGCCCCACCTGAACGGGGAACGTTTTCTTTCTAATAATGAAGTTTCCAAGAAACTGAATGTCAGTTTGCGAACCCTGCAAGAGTGGCGAGATACAGGGCTAATCCCCTTTATCCAGATAAAAGGTAAAATCATCTATCGCCAGAGCGATATTGATAAGCTGCTCCAAAAGCACTACTTTGAAAGCTGGAAAGAATAACTATCTAAAAGAGTATGATTTCCACTATCTTAAAAGGAAAGCTCTTTTATTAAGGTGGAAATTATACCTTTGCATCCCAAACAGTTGAAATTATGAAGTTTGTAATAGAATCCGGTACGACTGCCGACATTGACGAATTAGAAAAGTTATATGATGATCTGAATGATTATCTATCAGCTACCACCAATTATCCCGGATGGATAAAAGGCATTTATCCTATTCGTGAAGATGCGGTTGCTGGCATAGAAAATAATACTCTTTTTGTTGTCAGGCATGATGGAAAGATAGCTGGCTCTATTATATTAGACCATCATCCCGATGAAGCCTATAACAATGTAAGGTGGAAAATTGAAGCTGACTATAACCGTATTTTTGTGATACGCACTTTTGTGGTGCATCCCTCATTCTTGAAAATGGGTATTGGTCGTGCTTTGATGAATTATTCGTTTGAACTGGCTCAACAATCAGGTATAAAGTCCATCCGTTTGGATGTGTACGAGAATAATCTTCCGGCAATCTCCCTTTATGAGAAATGCGGTTTTGAATACATTGATACCGTAGATTTAGGCTTTGGCAACTACGGGCTGGACTGGTTCAAATTGTATGAGAAACTTGTTTAAACTCTAATCAAGTGGAAGACATTCCCCTCATGCCAGCCCCGAAAACATTGTTTTTCGGAATTTAATTTGAATCATTGACTTTTCCAGTGAAGTATTTAGTCTGTGCAAGTCTTTAGATGAAAATACGCTCGAAATGTAATGAGAGGAAGATTTTCATCTAAACCGAAGGCTCGGACTTGAACAGGCTAAATACGGAACTTACCTTTGTCAATGCTTCATTTTGAGTTCTGGAAAACTTACTTTAAAAGAAAAGGATTGAGAAAATGAAATTCATTCTTCCCAATCCTTTTTCAATATTAGCTACGACCTTTATTATATAGCCAACTCCGACAGACAGCTATTTACTTTTTGCATATCCTTAAAAATATTCTGATCCAGTACCCGTGCATAGTGTTTGGTTACGCTTGTATCTGCATGACCTAACATCTTGGCTACATTCTCCATGCTTACGCCATTCGCAAGGCATATAGAGGTGGCATACGAGTGCCGGGCTGAATGTGTGCACAAATTTTTCTGCAACCCGCATACATCGGCAATCTCTTTCAAGTAGCTATTCATGCGTTGATTGCTCAATACAGGCAATAGTTTTCCGGTACATTCTGCCACATTTTTATACTTTTCCAGTATAGAAGCTGCCACAGGTAACACAGGAATGTTGCACATGACTTTTGTCTTTTGGCGGTTCTTCCTTATCCAAAGTTCTCCTTTATTATCTCTAACAAGATGTTCAGGTGATAAGTCTTTTACATCGCTGAACGCCAAACCGGTAAAAACGCAAAAAATGAAAACGTCTCGTACCTGTTCTACTCGTTTAATTGTGAACTCTTTAGCGAGAATGATTTTAATCTCGTCCATTGTCAGAAATTCAGGATCTGTTTCTTCCAGTTTGAAGCGGTAGTAAGCAAACGGATCTTTCTTTATCCAGTCGTTTTCTAAAGCAATGCGGATAATCTTCTTTAAGTTTTTCAATCGGGTGATAGCAGAGTTCTGCGCACAACCCTTTTCAATCTTCAAAAAAGCATCGAACTTAGAAATGAAGTTGGCTTCCAAGTTGTTCAGAGCAATATCCGATAGCTGGTATTCTTTCTTAATGAATTCTTCCAAATATCGGGTAGTGGTTTCATACCGTTGAACAGTCTTGCTAACGAAGTCTTTGCCGATTAGCTTACGGCTTTGTTCGTTATGTTCCCTGAATACCTGCAATAGTGTTTTGCTATCTTCGTCCACACCATAATATAGTTTTCTCATAAGATCGACTGTAATAATCTTACCTGCGGATTCCAGTTCTCTATAAATTTGGTGTATGCGAGAGCGTGTGATTTCCAAGTAGTGGTTCAGTTCCACCGACATACGATCTTTTCCTTTGGAGTTTTCTTTTGCCTGATTCCATAGATTTACAGGACAACTTCTTTTTACTAAAACATCTACCATACAGCCGTTTACAGTGATTCTCATGCACACGGGTGCTTCTCCATTCTTTAATAATCTGGCTTTCTTGATAAAGAATAGCACATTGAAGGTTTTTCTAGCCATTTTTACATCGTTTTTAGAGTTACAAAACTATGTATTCTCTTCCAAAGTACGACCATGCAAAATACTATGAATCAGTGAGAAAGATGCTAAATCGTGGGACTTTTTTCATCCCGATTTATGTACCACGATTTGCACACCAACAATATGCTTGAAACGGCTATTTTCTGCTACCTATTAGAAAAAAGAAATCCCTGATAATGTCTGATTATCAGGGATTTGCTTGATTTTTCTTGTTGTTTCAGTGATCCGCCTGGGGCTCGAACCCAGGACCCCAACATTAAAAGTGTTGTGCTCTACCTGCTGAGCTAGCGAATCAATCC
>PPYE01433020.1_pt1 | contig 35967 bp, 35 predicted proteins | sample 1559881 | NCBI WGS metagenome assembly PPYE01 (sample SAMN08240022, study PRJNA423297) | Human gut metagenome, whole genome shotgun sequencing project.
TGAACCCATTCAGAATTAGCATTATCAATAAATAAATTTTGAAAATATGCCTGAGCTTGCCGCTCTAAATTCTCGTTTATCTCCTTATTCACACGTATTTTATCATCAAGCGAAGAAAGTATAGATGTAATTTTACGTTGTGTTTCTATATCGGGCAAATCAATTTCGATTTTACGAAACTCAGCTTGTTTGATTCCCACAACAGTTGTCCCAGTTTGACGTTCCTTTAGTTTCCCTTGACCTAAAGGAGAACGCAAATAGTAGTAGAGATAACCAGTATCTAAAATCTTCTCTTTCCCTCTAAGCGTTAAAAGTCTTTGAGCAACTGCAACATCATCCCTGTCAAGCCGTGCAGTAACACCCAGTGGCGCTTCCGTAGTCAGCAAAACATCTCCAATCTGCGGAAAGCCTCTAACCATAAATTGATCATATTCTTCTTTAGAAATGCAATAACATTGATCATAATCAATATAACCATCACGGACAGATTTCGCGCTGAGCGTTAGAATACCTTTATCAGATTTTTTCGGTGTTTTTCCTCGATAATCAATTATATATTCAAGGACATCTTCCATCCTATACCTGTCATATTTCATATCCTATCGCCTCCAATTTTCTTCTGATCTCGTCTTCCAGTTCATGAGACTTTGCAAACATGTCAGACAATTCCGACGTCAAACGTGCCATTTTCTCTTCAAACGGTTCACCATCATCTTCCTGCTCCTCAATTCCCACATAGCGTCCCGGCGTCAGAATATAATCCTGCTTTGCAATATCCTGCAAATTAGCCACAGCACAGAATCCTTTTACATTCTCAAGCGTTCCATTCTGAAAAGATTCAAAAGTATCCGCAAGTTTCTGAATATCCTCATCGGAAAAATCCCTATGCTTGCGATCGACCATATGTCCCATCTTACGGGCATCAATAAAAAGTGTCTTACCTTTCTGTTTTTTACCTTTTGTAATAAACCAAAGGGTAACCGGAATAGTAACGCTATAAAAAAGCTGTGTTGGCATGGCGATAATTCCTTCAATCAAATCATCTTCAATTATCTTTCTGCGGATTTCACCTTCACCGCCGGACTGAGTAGAAAGTGCACCATTAGCCAGAACCAGCCCAATTTTTCCATTCGGAGCGAGGTGGTGAATCATATGCTGAATCCAGGCATAGTTGGCATTGCCCGCAGGTGGTATCCCGTATTTCCATCGTACATCCTCTAATAATTTTTCCTGATTCCATGGATGATAGTTAAAAGGCGGATTTGCAAGAATAAAATCTGCTTTCAAAGTTGGATGTAAATCATTAGTAAATGTATCTGCCTGATATGGACCTAGGTCTGCGTCAATACCGCGAATTGCCATATTCATCTTGGCCATTTTCCATGTATCTGCATTAGCCTCCTGTCCATAGACAGAAATTGCCCCACGTCTGCCCGAATGTGCCTGTATAAATTTTGCGCTCTGGACAAACATACCACCTGATCCACAACAGCAATCATACACCCTACAGTTATCAAATGGTTTAAGAATTTCTACAAGTGTTTTGACTACGCTGGATGGGGTGTAAAATTCACCACCCCCAACTCCTTCTTTTTCTGCAAATTGTGCAATACAATATTCATAAGTACGGCCAAGAAGATCTTCGCTTTCCTCGGTGTCACTCATATCAATATTATTTGTAAAGATATCAACAACATCACCTAAAACTCTTTTATCAAGGTCCGGACTGGCATAATTTTTAGGAAGAACATTTTTCAAGGTTTTGTTTTCTGCTTCAATAGCCCTCATTGCATTATCTATTACAGTTCCTATTTCTGGGGTATGAGCTGCTGAAGCTATGGTATCCCATCTTGCTTCTTTCGGCACAAAGAATACGTTTTCCATCGTATAGGCATCACGGTCATCTTCAAAACCGTCTCCTTCTTTCAAAAGCTCCTGATATCTTCTTTCAAAAGCTGCTGAAATGTAACGTAAGAAAATAAGACCTATGATTACCTTCCTGTACTCTGCTGCTGGTATATGTCCCCACAAAACGCACGCAGCATCCCATAAATGTTTTTCAAATCCTATATTAGCATTCGTTTTTTCAGCCATCTGGTTCTACCTCCGTCGCATGTCACACCCTTAAAATTAACAGGGTATAATTCATTATTTATAATGATACAATAAAAAACAGGTTAATACAATCATACACCCTGTCTATTCTAACTTTTTATAATATTTTTTATCATGTCGTTTGTCGTTTACTATAAAAGACACCTGAATGCCATACGGCCAGGTGCCTCTGATTCCATATTCTTTTATACATTCATTTTAGCTGCTCCCATAAAGATTGCCTGACATTTGCTCCGGATGAAATAATGGTTTTCTCTATTTTATCTCCGCTTTTATACACCCTGTACTCCACCTGAAAATACGGCTCTTCCCCGTATACCGGCACCAGCACCTCGCTGCTGCTGTACTGAGCCTGGCGAAATTCGTAGCCACAGCATTGGAAGGCGGCCTCCACGGTGATTCCCGCTTCCGAAAATGTAAAGTCCTGAAATGTGTCGGCGCTTTCTTTGATTCGCCTGTAAAGCAGAGATGGCGGGGCAGCGGTCAGATTATAGCTATCCTGCGCGCAGATAAAAGACAGCGCTGTCAGCGCCATCAAATCTCCGTAAGATGCAATTTCTATGTTTTCATTCTTATATTCTGCGGAAAAGGAAACTCCTGTCAGCACGCCGTCCATTTCCTCAAAATGGAGCTGCGGGAGAGCGGCATAAGCGTTGGCTGTATTGACAATATAGGTTCCTCCGTTCCTTTTCTCCCATGTTCCGCTGTCGGTCAGCCGCAGGCTGGAATCTCCATCCGGTGTCAGATAGAATTCCGGCAGGTTCAGCTGACGGTCTGTCTGATAAAATGTCTGCATCTCGTTGAAGTTCTCAGCATACTGGGCCGCGCTTATATTTCCTCTGTTTTTCGGGATTGCACCTGCCTGCCATATGTAAAATGTCGCTCCGGTCAGCAGCATCATGAGAAAGACTGCACCGACTGCTTTTGCCGGCGCATATCGCCGGTTCAGCCAGAGTACATTTTCTTCTTCCCATTCCATGTTTTCTCCCGCCCTGCAATCCCGGTACGATTTATATTCCCGGATGAGCCGGTACACCGGAATATGGAAACCGGAACCTTTGCCCAGCACCAGCCACGTTCTTTGAAAGGCTTCTCTCCAGGTGAGGCGCGCGCCGCTTTCCGCTGACACCCTGAGGCCGAACAATATTTTCCCCGGAGTTGTGCCGAAGCACGAGAGCAGCGTGGGCTCAATCAACAGCAGGATGCAGGCAGTCATGATTAATTCCACAACCCAGCCCAGCCAGCTCATTTCTATAATATTGACATGAAAGAAGCATGCGAGAACCGCATCCCACAAAAGCGCATAGATGCTCTCGTCAATCATGCGGGCAAAGTACCGGCGCCACGGTGCGGTCACCTTTGGCACCGAGTCCTCTTTCAGTTCCGGCGGGACTTCCGATAAAGAGTAGTTCAGCATATCAAGATAGTGCTGTGCGTCAAAACTGCGGTAAGACGCCTGCGCGCCGCACAGCTGCTCACAGATAAATCTGGACTGTTCCAGATCCTGATTTTTCTCTTTTAATTTCATCAAATGTGCTGGCAGCAGCTCGGTCAGCTCAAAGACATTTTCATTTAACGCTTTGATATCCTCCAGGCTGATATGAATAGACCGAAGAAGCCGGATACGTTTTAACGTTTCCACGTCTTCTTCTGTATAATCCCTGTATCCGTTGGATTTTCTCTGCGGAGAAAGAAGTCCCTCTTTCTCATAAAATCGGATATTGGCCCTTGTCATTCCTGACAATTCTTCCACCTCTTTGATCTTCATATGACATTTCCTCCTGTATATGATATCCGATTATAAAGGATAAAGGGACTTTACAGTCAAGCAGATCCATATAAAATTACTGATTCCCGCTCCAACCACATTTCTCACTCTTTCTTTTTGGTGTATGCAATATATTTTTGTCCCCACTCCTGCAGCGCCTCCATTACGGGATGAAATTCTTTCCCCAGCGCTGTTAAAGAATACTCGACTTTCACAGGGACAGAGTCATACTGCTTTCGCTCCACCAATCCGTTTTCGATGAGTTTTTTCAGTTGAACCGACAGGGTGGCGTGGGTCATTTTGGGCATGAGGCGCTGAAGCTCATTGAAACGGACAGGACCGTCCTCCAGATAATGCAGGATCAAAACCGCCCATTTTCCTGAAATCAGACTCTGGGCCGTGGCGTAAGGACATTTTCCAAACCGCTCTTCGATGGTTGTATCCGTTTCAATTAATCGCTTCATCATTATTACCTCTTAATTATTATCTGTTAAGTATCTCTTCTTAAATTAACGCTTCCTAATTGTTGTCTCTTATACATCAAATTCTTCTTTCAGATCCAGCATGCCGTGAGTCTCCACATGGCCGTTTTCCAGATAAAACATACCCATTTCCCAGCCATTCTTGTCATACAAACTCATGATCTGCGGCATTGCTTCTCGTACCTTCTCTAAAAGGTTCTCGTCTTTTACGATTTTCACAACGCCGTCGTAACGCATAAATTCCTGACCGGATACTGCCAGCACTTCCACCTTCGGATTTTTTGTGAGCTGGGAATATACATTTTTAAATGTTCCGCATCCAAAGTAGAGGCGGTCTCCATCCAGTAAATGAAATCCGAAAGGGCGTCCTTTTGGCTGATCACCATCTGTGGTCAGAAAATAAAATGTCTTTGCATCATCTAAAAACTTGTTTACTTTTTCAATATTAGTCATTTGCGTATCCTCCTTAAATATAAGTCACTTTTTTGAACCGCTTTAATTATATGACCAATATTAAAATCCCACAAGTACGATTATTTTTGATACCTGGTATCATAAAGGATACCTTGTCTATCGCATGGCATTACCGTCATGCAGTCTCTACCTTCCCGCAATCTTCCTTGCCACATAGACGCCGCTGGCTGATGCATGGGACAGGGAGTGGGTCACGCCGCTTCCGTCTCCGATCACATAGAACCCTTTGTGTATCGTCTCCAGATTCTCATCAAGTTGTACTTCCATATTGTAGAACTTCACTTCCACACCATAGAGCAGTGTATCATCATTTGCCGTTCCCGGCGCGATCTTGTCGAGCGCATACACCATCTCAATGATACCGTCAAGGATACGTTTCGGCAGTACCAGACTCAGATCTCCGGGCTCCGCTGAAAGTGTAGGGCGCACAAATCCTTCTTCAATCCTCTTTGCCGTACTTCTCCTGCCGCGGATCAGATCGCCAAATCTCTGAACAAGCACTCCGCCGCCCAGCATATTGGAGAGCCGTGCAATGCTTTCACCGTATCCGTTACTGTCCTTAAAAGGCTCAGAGAAATGCTTTTCCACCAGAAGGGCGAAGTTTGTATTCTCCGTCTGCTTTGCAGGATCTTCATAGCTGTGCCCGTTTACAGTCACAATCCCGTTGGTATTCTCATTTACAACAATACCGTAAGGATTCATACAGAACGTCCTTACCTTGTCCTCAAACTTTTCCGTGCGGTACACGATCTTGCTCTCATAGAGCTCATCGGTCAGATGTGAGAAGATCACAGCAGGAAGTTCAACTCTCACGCCTAGATCCACCCGGTTTGACTTCGTCGAGATATTCAGCCTTTCACAGATTTTCTCCATCCATTTGCTTCCGCTCCTGCCTACTGAGACGATACACTTGTCACACTCATAAACCGTATCCCCGCATATCACCCGGTAACCGTCGCCGCTGGCCTCCAGATCATCCACATAGCTGTTAAAATAAAACTCAATCTTCTCTTTCAGTTCAGCGTACATATTTTCCAGTACGACATAATTGATGTCCGTACCCAGATGACGTACCGATGCATCCAGCAGTTTCAGTTTGTTTTGCATACACAGTTTCTTGAACTTCGTACCCGCAGTGGAGTACATCTTTGTACCCTCTCCGCCGTAGCGCAGATTGATCTCATCCACATAGTGCATCAGATCAATGGCTGTGCTTTTTCCGATATATTCATAGAGCGTACCGCCAAAATCATTGGTAATATTATATTTTCCATCCGAAAATGCACCTGCTCCGCCAAAACCACTCATGATCGCACATGTTTTACAATTGACACAGCTCTTTATTTTCTTCCCGTCAATGGGGCATCTTCTTTTCTCGAGAGGATTTCCTGACTCAAATACTGCTACTTTCAGTTCCGGCGCTTTCTGCATCAGCTCATACGCCGCAAATATCCCGCCAGGTCCCGCCCCGATTATGATTACGTCATATCTGTTCATAGTGACTCTTTCCTTCCTTATACTTTAGCAAATGTAACACACTCTGCGAAAGAGTTGTCATCTGCCTCTTTTGTTTACAATGGATTATTCTATCTATATTATTCACTTTTATCATTCAAGATTTTTTGTGTTTCCCGTATCAAGGTTTAAGGCAACCACACTTTCCGTATGACAACTGTGTCCGAACTGGTCCACCACTGCCACCCGCTCTATCTCATATCCCTCTCCACAGAGAATTTTACAGTCTCTTGCCAGGGTTCCCGGGTCGCAGCTTACATAGACAATTCGTTTCGGGCGCATCTGAGTCATCGTGTGGAGAAGGGTCTCGTCGCAGCCCTTTCGCGGCGGGTCCACGACGATGACGTCCGGGCGGATGCCGGTGCGCTGGTACTCGGCGGGTACGATTTCTTCGGCTTTGCCCACGTAGAAGGTGACGTTGTCCATCTGGTTGAGGGCGGCATTGCGGCGGGCGTCGTCGATGGCTTCTTTGACGATTTCCACGCCGTAGACCTGTTTTGCCTTCTGAGCCAGGAAGAGAGAGATGGTTCCGATGCCGCAGTAAAGATCCCAGACGATTTCTTCGCCTTTCAGCCCGGCGTACTCAAGGGCTTTGGAATAAAGAACCTTCGTCTGCGCCGGGTTGACCTGGAAGAAGGAAAGCGGCCCGATCTGATAGCGAACGTCTCCGATATAGTCCTCGATATAATCTTTCCCCCAGAGGGTCTCGCAGGACGCGCCGAGGATGCGGTTGGTCTTCTCTTTGTTGGTATTGACCATGATACTGGTCATACCCGGAATGGCAGCGAGCTGCTCCACCAGAACGGCGCTGTTTTTCAGCTGCTCCTTTTTGCCGTTTAAGACGAGGCAGACCATGATCTCGCCGGTGACAAATCCCACCCGGGTGAGTACATGGCGGACAAGCCCCGTGTGGCTCTTTTCGTCGTAAGGACGGATATTATTTTTGCGCAGGTAGCGCAGGATGATTTCCAGAATGTCTTTATTGACCTCTGCCTGAATGAGGCAGTCGGTGTTCGGCACGATGGTGTGGGTGCGCCCGGCGTAAAATCCGGCGATAATGTTGCCGGCCTTGTCCAGTCCGACAGGATACTGGGCCTTGTTGCGGTAATGCCACGGATGCTCCATGTCGTAGATGGGCTCCATTTTGGCCTCGATGCCGTCAAATCCGCCGATGCGTTTCAGGCAGTTTGCCACCTGATTCCACTTGAATTCCTTCTGCTTTTCGTAGGAAAGCTGCTGGATCTTGCAGCCGCCGCACTGTCTTGCCACAGGGCAGGGCGGAGTCACCCGGTCAGGTGACGGTTCCAGGATCTCCACCAGTCGGGCGTAACCGTAATTCTTCTTCAGTTTCGTGATGGAGACCTTCGCTTTATCCCCGATGACCGTGTCTTTAACGAACAAAGGAAAGCCCTGATATTTACCAAGGCCTTCCCCTTCTTTCGTGAAGTCTTCGATTGTAAGCAGAATCTCCTGATTCTTCTTTAACTCCATATAATGCTCCTTTATTTCACCACAGGTCCGCTGGTGCTGCGGATATTGCTTTCAAATAATTTGTTATAGCCTCGCCATTCGCCGCTCTGGCGATTCTCCTCGGCCAAAGCCTCGATGAATGACTCCATCTTGGCGTCGGTGTTGTCGGCAAAGTTTAAAGCCAGAGCTTCGATGAGCGCCGGTTTCTTCGGTGAACCGTATTCCAGCTCGCCGTGGTGGGCGAGGATACAGTGCTTAAGCTCGTTGGCGAGCTTCACCGGGAATCCCTGAATGCCGCGAATCTTCTCATCGACCATCAGGGTTCCCATGACGATATGTCCGATGAGCTGACCCTCGTCGGTGTAATCATTTTCCGGGAAATCAGACAGCTCGTTGACCTTTCCGATATCATGGCAGAGAGCCGCGGTAATCAGCAGGTCGCGGTTCAGGATCGGATACTGGCTGCAATAGTAATCGCAGAGCTTTGTCACATTTAAGGTGTGCTCCAGCAGACCGCCCAGAAATCCGTGATGTACCCGCTTTGCTGCGGAATGTTCCTTGAACTTTTTGGCAAACTCTTTGTCACCGAAAAAAGCGACCAGAAGCTGACGAAGATATATGTTCTGGATATGATTCACATATCCCACCAGTTCTTTGTACATTTCCCCCACGTCTCTGGCGGAACACGGAATATAATCCTGCGGCATGTACTCGCCCTCCTTAACTTTTCGAAGACGGCGGACATTGAGCTGCAGGCTGCCCTGAAAACTGGTGACCGTGCCTTCGACACGAACATAATCCATCTGCTCAAAGTTGTCAATGCCGTTGTTCAGTTCCCATATTTTTGTGTCAATGACACCGGTTTTATCCTGAAGAATCAGGGAATAATAAGTCTTCCCTGCTTTTGTTTTCGAAATATTTTTTAACTTGCAAAGATAAACATCAGAGACGGTGTCACCTTCTCTGAACTCGTTAATATAACGCATACGTAATCCCTTTCTAATATTTTCCACACATGTATCGGACCTCCGCCGGATACTCTTTTCCCTCACTGCTTTTTCATCCGGAAAACAGGCGGCTGCGGCCGCGCCTCCGCTCTCCGGACTTTTCTATTCAGAAAGCTTGGCGCCGTTATCCGGGCTCTGTTCCTTTCTGTATCGTTCCATCCTCCGATGCTGATACACCTTTCCGGACGAAAGTACAAACATTATACTCTACTTTCCAGATAATAACAACTGCAAAATTCCCGACAGAGCCCATTTCTGCGTCATATTTACTCATTTTTTACTTTTATATATTTTTCGTATTTTTTTGATATTTTCCTTTCCACTCGTGATGCCTGATGACCTCCGCCACCGCTTCCGCCATCTGCCGGTGTCCGTCCTCATCAAGATGCAGTCCATCCGCCGTGGAAGGTTTGGCGCAGTCTGCGCCGTTTAAATAAATGCATCTCTCCTCCCGGGCGATGTGCTCGTAGACCGGTGGCAGCTGCCGGGACAGTTCCACCGCCGCCATACCGCCAAATTCATCGGCATAATCCACGCCGATGATGTGGTCCGAGACAAAAATCGGGCAGATGAGCAGAATCTCACAGGAACGACCCGACGGATTTTTCTCGGCGCTGATGCGTTTGATCTCCTGAATCAATTGCCGGACATGCGCTCCGATGGATTCCGCCGTCTGGCCAAATACCGTCTTCATGTCGTTGGAGCCAAGCATCAGCACAAACAAGTCCACCGGGATGTGGCTTCTGAGACACGGTTCCAGATAATACATCCCGCTGCGCCATGGCTCGCCCTCGGGTTCCAGAGCAGTGGTCCGGTTATTAAGTCCCTCCTCAATGACCTCGTACTCTTCTCCCAGAAGTTCCGCCAGAACGCCCGGCCAGCGGACAGACTTCGGATACCGCCCCTGCGTGTATGGATTATATCCGTATGTATTGGAATCTCCGTAGCATAAAATACGTTTCATTATCCACCTTCTATTCCTTAAAAATGTCAATCCGGCTCAGCGCCTTCCGGAACCTGATCACATCCCACGGCATGTATTCGGTGATGCCAAGGCCGACCACTTCGGTGACTGCGGAAACCTCCTGAATCAGCCCGGTAATCTGTTCCAGTGTCATCCGTCCCACAGCGTATTCCACCGGCGGAATGTGCGGTTCATTGCAGAGCAGCGAATAAAAGTCCTTCGGAGACATCACATCCAGATCCCAGTGAATCAGCATATGTTTGAAGCCTTTCTCTTTGATCCATGCCAGTACCTTTTCATTATGATCTGCCAAGTCCTCCGGCGTAGCGTAAGCAATTCTGTATTTTTTCATATGTTCTTTCTCATGCTTTTCCAGTTCATCGGCCACCAGCCCGGCGTACATGACGTCCGCTGCCTGAAATGGATGCTTCACCATTGCTGCCATCTCCGGCACGCCTCCGCCCAGAAGATTGCCGAGAACCATGGCGTGTTCGTGGGTGCCGTCGCCAGGCTCGGAAAAGTCCGGATGGGCGTCAATCCACAAAATCCCTGTGTCTTCCGGATATTTTCCGTGAAGATAATCAAACGGCGCCTGATTGACGGAGCAGTCCCCGCCCAGCACGATCACTTTATCCGGCTGTTTTTCCTCAAGAATCGCCATCGCCGCCTGCTGCTGCCGCATGAGCACGTCCTTGGCACATATGCCTCCGGTGACCGGAACCTCCGCGTCAAAATCAGTCTCCACCGGAACTTCCGCGCTCTCACAGTTCTTTCCTTTCGGCGCCAGCCAGGTCAGAAGCCGGCTCCCCATATAATAATTAGGATTCACCCCTCCCTGCCATTCCGGGAAGGTGAGACGAAGTGTTTTTTTCATAATATATTTCCTCCTGTAAAAGATAGTTTCTGAAATTGAAAACTTACCTTTTTATTGTAGCTGCTTCCGTTTGACAAAACAACCATTTCATGTCACAATTATCAAAGTCCGGTACAGGCTGCGGCCAGGCAGTCCCGCCGGATTTCACGTAGGATTTTTCATTTTTGGAGAGGGTGATTCATATGATCAGAAAACATGTCATCGTCCGCGGCCGGGTACAGGGAGTGGGATTCCGCTACATCACCTCTTCCATCGCTTCCAAATATCATGTGACCGGATGGGTGAGAAATGAGTACGACGGCAGCGTTGAGATAGAAGTACAGGGACCGGAACACCGGGTGGAAATGTTCTTAAATGAGCTGGGACAGGGCTATCGGTTTGCCCGGATCGATTCCATGGATGTGACGGAGATCCCGACCATTAATGCCCTGAAGGAGCAGCAGTTCCGAATCCGGCATTAGAGCTTTGCCATCGGGAATTCCTGTTAAAACTCCCGTTCAGAGTTCCGTCTGGTCATTCTGACGTCCGCGCCGGCCATCAGGAACACATCTATTTGCCAATAATAACAATACTATCAGGAGATTTCTATGAACGATAAAGCACTGAAAACGCTGGAGTATGACAAGATCATCTCCAGACTGGAGACTTATGCGTCTTCTTCCATGGGGAAGAAGCGCTGCGCTTCTCTTCTTCCTTCCTCGGATTACGATGAGATCCTGCAGTGGCAGGAAGAGACGAGAGATGCGCTGAGCCGGCTTTATAAGACCGGTTTTTTATCTTTTCAGGGTCTGTCCGATATCCGGCCGCACCTTCGGCTGCTGGAGATTGACTCCACGCTGACAGCCAAGGAGCTTCTGGATATCGCAAAGCTTCTCTCCATCACCGCTCAGGTGAAGGAATACGGCATGACCGAGGACGAGAACATGTCCTTTGACAGCCTGAATACTTACTTTGATATGCTGGAGCCGCTGGAGTTTCTGCACCAGCGCATCACCAGCTGCATCCTGTCGGCGGATGAGATCAGCGACGACGCTTCCGCCGCGCTGCGGGATATCCGCAAGGAGATCAAGCAGACCAATATCGCCATTCATAATAAGCTGGCGTCCATCATTAATTCGCAGAGCAATAAGACTATCCTGCAGGACGCCCTCATCACCATGCGAAACGGCCGTTACTGTGTGCCGGTGAAGGCGGAATACAAGAATTCCTTCCAGGGAATGATTCACGACCAGTCTTCCTCCGGTTCCACACTGTTTATCGAGCCTATGGCGGTAGTACAGCTGAATAACAAGATCAAGGAACTTGATATGCAGGAGCAGGCGGAGATCGAGAAGATTCTCCAGGGACTGAGCGCCCAGGCCGCCGGCTGCACCAGAGATCTGGAGGAGAACCAGAAGATTCTCACCACACTGGATTTCATTTTTGCCAAGGCGAAATATGCCAAAGATTATCAGGGCTCCGAGCCGATATTCAATACCGACGGCATCATCGACATCAAACAGGCCCGCCATCCACTGCTGGATGCCAAAAAAGTGGTGCCTGTCCACATTTACATTGGGGAAGACTTTACCATGCTGCTGCTGACCGGACCGAACACCGGCGGTAAGACCGTTTCCTTAAAGACAGTAGGACTCTTCCAGCTCATGGGGCAGGCGGGACTCCATATCCCGGCCTTTGAGGGCTCCCGGCTGGCGGTCTTTTCCGATATCTTTGCCGATATCGGAGACGAGCAGAGCATCGAGATGAACCTGAGTACATTTTCTTCCCACATGACAAATATCATTCAGATTCTGAAGGATGCCCAGCCGGATTCGCTGGTGCTCCTCGACGAGCTCTGCGGCGGAACAGACCCGACCGAGGGCGCGGCTCTCGCCATCTCCATTCTGGATGATCTGCACACGGCGAAGATCCGAACCATTGCCACCACCCACTACGCGGAACTGAAAATGTACGCCATGGACACGGCGGGCGTGGAAAACGGCTGCTGCGAGTTCGATCTGGAGACTCTGTCCCCGACCTACCGGCTGCTCATCGGACTGCCGGGCAAGAGTAACGCTTTCGCCATCTCACAGCGTCTCGGACTGCCGGATTACATCATCGAGCAGGCGAAGTCCCAGCTGGACGTTTCCGCCATCGACTATGAAAATATGCTCTCTGAGCTGGAGAAAAACAAAGCAGAGATTGAGAAAGAGCAGGCGGAGCTTTACAGCACAAGACAGGAGATCGACCGCCTGAAAAATGAATTGAAAGAGAAACAGGATGACATCAAGGAGAGGCGGGCCGAACTGCTCCGGCAGGCGCGGGAAGAAGCCCACAATATTCTCTCCGAAGCCAAAGAAGTGGCCGATGAGTCCATCCGTAAATATAACGCCTGGGCGCAGCATCCGGGCCAGAACAATACCAAGAAGATGGAAGCCCAGCGGAGCAATCTCCGCGGCCGTATGTCCAAGCTGGAAAAGCAGCTTGCCTACAAAGGTAAAAAAGCCAAAAATATCCTGCGGCCGGAGGACTTCAAGACCGGCGATCCGGTCTTTGTCACTACACTTTCCTTAAAGGGTACCGTCAAAGCTCCGGCCAACAAGGACGGAGATCTGGTAGTGCAGATGGGCTTCTTAAGTTCCACTGTCAACTACAAGGATCTGGAGCTGCTGGACGCCAAAAAAGAGGCGCCGCAGGAGAAACCGAAAGACCGCTACAGCATCAACAAGGCAGCCACCATCTCACCGGAGATCAATCTGCTGGGATGTACGGTGGACGAAGGCATCTCCAAGCTGGAAAAATATATGGACGACGCCATGATCGCCGGACTTTCCTCTGTCCGGGTGGTACACGGCAAAGGTACCGGCGCCCTGCGGAAGGGTATCCACGAATATCTTCGCCGTCTGAAGTTTGTAAAATCCTATCATCTGGCAGAATTCGGGGAAGGCGACGCCGGCGTAACCATCGTGGAGTTCCGGTAAATTACATCATATTACAAAAAACTGCGGCAAGATTTCTCTTCCGCAGTTTTTTATATCCTAAATTTCCATATGCAGGCTGAAATATTCCAGCGTCGCCTTTGCCACCAGCTTTCCTTCCTCCGTCCGTATATAGACGTCGTAGGTCAGCAGATTCTTCCCGGCCTTGAGCTCCACCGCCTCGGCGATGAGCTTCTCCGGGTTCATGGCAGCGTTCAGATAAGAAATCGTTCCGTTGGCGGTGGTCACCCGGCTTCCCCTCGAGGACGCGGCGGTGCCTCCCACCGAGTCGGCGAGGAAAAAGATAACGCCGCCGTGGACGGAGCCGATGGGATTCACGTGATACTCGCGAAACGCCAGCTCTCCTTTCGCCCAGCCCGGGCCCACATCGGTGATCTCAATTCCCATATATTCTGAGGCGGTTCCCTCCAGCCGGCGATAGCGGAGAACCTTCTCAAAAAATTCTTTCGACGTATAATAATTCTCTTTTGTATTACCACTCATAATGATGTAACTGTCCTTCCAGTGTAAGCTCCTTAAATCCCTGCTGGCGAAGCGCCTCATACAGGATGATGGAGACTGAGTTTCCAAGATTCAGTGAGCGGATGGAATCCAGCATTGGAATCCGCACCGCTGTCTCTTTATAGTTGAGGAGAATCTCCTCCGGGATCCCCGCGCTCTCTTTTCCAAACATGATATAGCAGCCGTCCTCGTACTCCACTTCCGTGTAAGTCTGCTTTGACTTGGTGGTGGCCATATAAATCTTCGCGCCGGGATTTTTCTCCAGGAAGTCCTCAAAATTCACATAGCGGCGCACATCCAGCTTGTCCCAGTAATCAAGTCCCGCCCGCTTTAACATCTTGTCGTTAATCTTGAAGCCCAGCGGCTCGATCAGATGCAGGACACTGCCTGTCGCCACACAGGTTCTCCCGATATTTCCCGTGTTAGCCGGCATCTCCGGCTCATGCAGTACAATATTTACCATAGTTTATTCCTCCCGCAGCCGGTTCACAAACCGTTCCAGTCTGCCGAGAGCCTCTTTCAGCTCTTCGATGGAATATGCATAAGAGATTCGAAGAAAGCCTTCCCCACAGTCTCCAAAAGCAGTTCCCGGAACCACAGCCACTTTTTCTTCTTTTAAGAAACGGCTGGCAAATTCATCGGCCGTCATGCCAAATTCCTTGATACATGGAAATGTATAGAATGCGCCTTCCGGCTCGAAACAGGAAAGTCCCATGTCCTTAAACTTCTGCAGCACAAAACGCCGCCGCTGGTTGTAGGATTTGCGCATCAGCTCCACGTCGTCGTCCCCGTTGTTCATGGCCTCCACCGCCGCATACTGGCTGGTGGTCGGCGCCGCCATAATGGCAAACTGATGTATCTTCGTCATCTGCTCCACAATAATCTCCGGCCCCGCCACATAACCGAGCCTCCATCCGGTCATGGCAAATGCTTTGCTGAAGCCGTTGATGACGATGGTGCGCTCTCTCATTCCCGGGAATGAAGCGATAGAGCAGTGTTCGCCCTCGTAAGTAAGCTCTGAATATATCTCATCGGAGATCACAAAGAGGTCATGTTCTTTCACGATATCCACGATTGGTTCCAGATCCTCTTTGGTCATCACGGCTCCCGTCGGATTGTTGGGGAACGCCAGAATCAGAATCTTTGTCTTATCGGTGATGGCTGCGCGAAGCTCCTCCGCCGTGAGCTTAAACGCATTTTCTTCTTTCAGTTCTATGGTCACCGGAATCCCGTCGGCCAGCTCAATACACGGCAGATAGGAAACATAACACGGTTCCGGCAGGATCACTTCATCTCCGGCATTCAGCATGGCCCGAAGCGCCAGATCAATACCTTCACTGCCGCCAACGGTGACAAGGATCTCCAGATAACCGGCGATGGCTGTCCGCAGCTCCATGAGTCCGGCGTTGGAAGTATAGAATGTTCTGCCCTTTTCCAGAGAGAAAATGCCCTCCTCCCGGATGTGCCACGGCGTATCAAAGTCCGGCTCTCCCACACCGAGAGAAATGGCATCCGGCATCTCCTGTACCAGGTCGAAGAACTTCCGGATACCGGACGGCTTAATCTTTACAACTTTATCTGAAAGTGGATTTCTCATGGCGTCACCTTCATTCTGTTGCTCTCGTCCTTCTCCATCAGTATCATTCCGTGATCTTTATATTTCTTGAGCACAAAATGTGTCGCAGTTCCTGATACAGCTTCCAGGGTAGACAGCTTGGTGGAAACGAACATGGACACCTCTTTCAATGTCTTTCCTTCCAGAAAGACCACAAAGTCAAAGGCTCCGGACATGAGGTAAATAGACTTTACCTCCGGGTAATTACAGATGCGCTCCGCCAGCTTCTCAAAGCCCTGTCCACGCTGCGGAACCACGCTCACCTCAATGAGCGCCGTTACCTTTTCCGTGTCGGTTTTATCCCAGTTAATGAGAGTCGGATATCCACAGATCACGCCCTCATTTTCCATTTTTTCAATCTCCTGCAGCACAACAGAATCATCAGTTCCCAGCATGATCGCCAGATCATGAAGATCGATCCTGCTGTTATTTTCCAGCATCCTTAAAATCTCATTACGCATAGTCTCCTCCATTGATACATTTATAATATTGTAACAGTTCGTCTTCCTTCGGCGGCTCCAGATATCTTACTTCATCATCATAACGTATGATCTTATCATTATTTCCTGTGGTCCGTCCTATAACCGCCGCCGGAATCCCCGCCTCACAGAGCGCCGCTGCCGCCCGCTCGCCATTTGCACTGACCATGAGAAACGTCCCTCCGGAACGCAGCATATAAGGATTCAGACGGAAAAATTCACAAACCTCTATAGTATGCTGCCTGATCGGTATATTTTTAAGAGCAATGTCAATTCCAGTCCCCGCGGAAGCGGCAAGCTCCCACAGCCCGGCAAAGATGCCTCCCTCACGCACATCATGGACATAGATGACTCCTGACTTTCTGGCAAGAGCCGCCGCCTCTCCCATAGAGCCGTCATTGAACAGATCTTTCGCTTCTTCCACAAAAAATGCCGGATAGCGGGAAAGAAGCTCTTTCTCACTCTCACAGGCCATCACGGCCGCGCCTTCTCTTCCGACAGTTCCCGCCACGATAATATCCATATCCGGACAGACAGCCGCTGCCTGCGGCGATATCAGTCCATCCGGCGACGTTTTCTGCTGACTGTCAGCACTGCCCGGCGCCACAGTTTTCTGCCCCAGCGCCGTCACGGAAACCACCAGATTGCTGACGAACGGGGACACTGCCGTGTGCCCGGCCAAGCAGTACATTCCCTCCTGCCGGCACAGAGCGTCAATCTCTCTCATCAGCTCTTTCAGCTGCCCCTCCTCGGTCTCCGCCGGCATTAAAATAACCGGCGCGATCCCCTCCGGGACGGCTCCTGCCGCCGCCAGACTGTTCACCGCGCCGTACACGATCCGGCGAGCCGCCAGCGTCCATCCTTCCACAGGATTTACGCTGACGGCAATAAGCCGGGATATGCTCTGCTGTATCAAATCAGCTTCTTCCACAGGAAAGAATCCGGCATCCTCCCCATATCCCGGAGAACCGGTCTGACCGTGGGTATGTAACTGTCTTAAAACAGAACGTTTTAATATACTCTCTTTTACTTTTCCCAAACGCATTTTTCTCTCCTGCCGTTACATTTTATGATTATCTACTTTTTTATCTCTGCTCTTTTTATCATTCTGAGCATCTCATGATGTTCATTTCTTTATGAACATCTGATCATGTCTATTTCTTCTTTTTTGACTTTTTGTTATTGTTACTGCTGTTCTTCTTTGTATCCTTTTTATTTTTCTTCGTGGATTTCTCGTTTTCCTTGCTGGCGGCCGGTTTCTTGGTACCTACACGAACCACCTTCGGTACGGACATATAGGAACTGCTGTTAATTTGTACCCGTTCCTTCTCCTCGCCGTTTTTATAAATAACTTTCCACAATTTCGCGGTATAACCGGTTCTTCCCGAACTCTCCACCTCAGTCTTACCCTGTTCCAGACTGCTGTCTTTCACTGTTTTCTCTGACGGCGGCCGGGTCGAAGTGGTCTCTGACACAAACTCGATGGAACGATTTTTATTCCGGTATTCTTTCCCATAAATGGTAAAGGTAATATTACTTCCATCAGTTTTTCCTTCTATGTAAATCGGATTATCCAGATTGTTTTTAAACTTCAGATCTTTCTCTGTCCCGGCAATGGCGGCATCTTCAGAAAGCTCCACATAACTTACCGTCATGGAATGATTCTGCCGTTCCGTGACTTCCAGTTCTGCCCGCAGAACTGCATTATAAAGAGTGGTCGACACCTGGCAGATACCTCCGCCGTAAGTCTGAACGGTCGTTCCATTTTCATAGGAACCGGCCAGCCGGTATCCGTTCTCAGAATTAAATGGCGCCACCTTATCATAGACCGACATGGACTCTCCCGGATAAAGCAGTGTCCCATTGATCAGGCTCGCACCGTTTTCCACATTGATGGAACGGCCCTCGGATGAATCTGCATAAGAAGTGGTAAATGTACCAAGCTTATCTTGTACTGCGCTAAGTTCTTCCGCAGTGTGTTCTGCCGGGTCTGTCTCATACGTCATCTCCAGCCGGACGTCCTGCTGATTCCAGTCAGCGCTCTCTACCATCTCCATCAGTTTCTCCGCATTCGCCTGAAAATCAACGGCGATGCCGTCTACTTCATTTTCAATGACGAATTCGCCGTCTTTTCTGGACAGCTGCGCGTCTTTTTTCTCTGTCTCAAAACTTTTGCCTTTTTTCTCGACTATCTTTTCCGTTTTGTCTTTATCCACGGAAAATTCCAGAGGAATATTTCTGCCACGGGCGGCAATAGCCTGCACTTCCAAGACACGTTTTATAATATTACCCTCTCTTCCAAGCTTCTCTGCCTGCTCCACTGCGTCTTCATTCACACATGTAAGGCCCAGGCGTTCAAGAGGGAAACTTTTTTCTTTTTCTCCCACTTGCAAAGTGACTGTTTTTTCAGAAAGCTGCGTCAGATAATCTTCTACTTTCTGATCCGCTTCCTCCCGGCTCAGTCCTCCCACATCCATCCCCTGTATACTCACTCCGGGATAGATGGTATCTACATTTATATACTGGCTATAATAATTCCAGCTATAGGCGCCGAACCCTGCCAGTCCGGCAATAACGATAAACAACAGCAAAAGACCAATTTTTTTCTTCATATTGACTCCCTACTCCTTTGTTTATCTGCAATGTGTTTCTCCCCTGTGATGATCCTTTCCAGAAATTATATCATCATCGGTACAATGGATGTAACAACCAGAGCGATAATCACAACAACGATAATAATTGCAGATATTCTCTGTCTTTTTTTCGGATCCATAACAGCCTCACTTTCCTGATAATATTTGACAACAGGTACTTCACTATTCTAAAGCATTTCCTCCTGACATTCAAGTGCCTATTTGACGCAAATGCCAAACGCCGCCTGCACCTTTTCAGCAAATGTACCGGGCGGCGCGCTAATCACTGGCATCCGTCACCAGCAAATGTCACAATTCTCGCATTCTTGTTCAGCGGATTCCTCCTGTCGTAATCAAACAGGCAGAAGCAGGCCTTCTCCTCCAAAACTCCTTCTTCCAATAACCGCACCGCATCAAAATGGAATCTCTCCATGTGACTCCTGTTTGCCGCCTTTTTGGAATCGTAAGATCCATTTTTCCACTCTTCCGGAAACAGCTCTGCCCCGCGGATTCTGTACATTTCCTTCCACTGCTGCCGAAAGCCCGACAAATCGCCGGCCCACGCCGGACGGGACTTCATATTTTCCCGCAGATACATGTCAAAAAGCAGCACCTCGTCCTGAAACGGTAAAGAGACTCCCTGCTCCTCCAGAAAATCTTTCAGGATCTGGTACCTGCCCATGCGGTTATAATTCATTTTATGACAGCCTTTCCTCCGATATGACAATGAAAATTGTTCAAAAAAATCAAACGGGCTTTTAAATTGCGGAATCACATAGCGCAGCGTACAGGAAAACTGACCACTGTTGTAATAAAGCTCCACCAGTTCCTCGATTCCCTTCAGCCTGATTATCTCATCATAGCTGAGCCACCGGGTGGACAGCACCTCATAGGGCGGCTTGCTGCGGTAACAGATGCTGTGGCGCTCTGCCTCCGCCTCCATGCAGGTTCCCTTCAGCACCTTCAAAAATCCCAGCTGCAGCTGATCCGGCTGGTGGGCAAACAGATCATTAAAGGATTTCCCGAACTGCTCATAGCCCTCCCACGGCAGCCCGGCGATCAAATCCAGATGCTGATGGATATTGCCCAGAACATGTACTCTGTCCACATTTTCAAACAGCTTCTCCAGATTCATCTTCCGGTGAATAGCCTCGATGGTCGGCGGATTCGTCGACTGCACGCCGATTTCCAGCTGAATCAGCCCCGGACGCATCTGCGCAAACAGATCAAGCGCCTCCTCATCCAGCAGATCCGATGAAATCTCAAAATGAAAATTGGTCACTCCGTTATCATGCTCGCAAATGTAACGCCACACCGCTATGGCGTGACTTTTATTGCAATTAAATGTTCTGTCCACAAACTTCACCTGCGGCACCCCTGCATCGAGAAACCGCTGCAGCTCAGGCAGCACCTTTGACAGCGACCGGAAGCGGACGCTCTTGTCCACCGAAGACAGACAGTAACTGCACGAAAAAGGACAGCCCCTGCTGCTCTCATAATAGATGATCTTGTGCTCAAACAAGTGAAAATCTTCATATACAAAGGGGATAGCGTCCATGTCCATGACCGGCGCGAAACCGGTGTTGTGAATGGCGGTCTGCTGTCCGTCAGCCGCGTCCCGCCAGGCGACACCGGCGGGCATGTCCTCCAGGGAGATTCTATGCCAGGCAACGCCGGCTCCCTGCTCCGCCCGGGTCACCAGCGCCGTAAAGGTTTCTTCTCCTTCGCCCTGCATCACCAGATCCACCGCCGGATTCTCCTGAAGGAAACGCTCCGCATGATAAGACACCTCCGGGCCGCCGACCCAGATCTTCACCTGCGGACTTACCTTCTTTAACTCCTCCGCCAGTTCTCTCACGTAAGAAATATTCCAGATATAGCAGGAAAAGACAACAACGTCCGCTTTCTCCTCATAAATATCCTGCAAAATATTTTCCACATAATGATTGATCGTATATTCTTTTATCACATACTCCGCCCTGGTCGGCCCGTTGGCCTCCGCATAAGCCTTCAGACAGAAAATCGCCAGATTGGAATGGATGTATTTGGCATTGATGCCGCATAATAAATAACGCATTCGTAATTTCCTCCTGTGTAATGATACTATATAATAGAATACTTTATTTGACAAATGTTAAAACGAATATACAAAAAAAACACTTGCATTTTACTTTTCCATGTGCTATCATAGTTTTCGTCGTTGAAACACGCGGGTGTAGTTCAATGGTAGAACACTAGCCTTCCAAGCTAGATACGTGGGTTCGATTCCCATCACCCGCTTTCAGAATGATTTCGGTTATATTTTGGGAGAGACACAGCTAATATCGCCTATCATCTGATATAAAAAACTTTTCGAATAATTGAAATTGTTCTTGACAATATGAATATTTGTGATATAATCTCTCTTAGATGAGAGATAACACATCTCAAACATGCACGAGTGGCTCAGTGGTGGAGTATCGCCTTGCCAAGGCGAGGGTCGCGGGTTCGAATCCCGTCTCGTGCTTTTTTTGTTGCCATTTTTTATTTTTAGTTTATCATGAATAATTCGGGAGGGTAGGATGTATTCCGCCCTCCCATTGTGATTTATTACATAGAAACATAGTTTTCTATGTAACGAAAAAGAGCCTCTGTACATTTTCGTATACAGAAGCTCTTTTTTCGTGTATTTTAAATTTTCTCTCTCTTATTTTATCGTCTGTTTTATCGTTTTGTCATCTGCCTTATCGCCGCCGGAGATTTCTCCGCCAGAAAGAAACTATCTCGCCATTCTGTCTCTTCATCGCAGCCCGGCAGCCGCTGTTTTCTACAGTGTTTTGCGGTACTCTTCCTCCACATACAGAACAGTATCGATCAGATCATCCACACTCATAAACTGATATCTCTGGAACATAAGCTGCCAGTCGATCATGAGGGAAAGGGTCTGGGCATGCCTTTTGTCTTCCAAATTCTCAATGACATCAAAATCCGGATATTCAATCTCTCCAGTGCAGCGGAACCAGTTCACGATGACCGCGTAGCCCGGTGCATCCTGCATGACTTCGTCGAGGATGCTGTGGCATAAACCGCCGACTCCCTGATATCTCTCCTTGGCATCCTGATTCCAGCACTCGGTGAAGGTCTTAAAATAAGATTCAAAGAGGCTCTTAATCGTGGCAAGAAGATATGCCTTAAACTCTCTTCTCTCCGCTTCTGATGGAAATGGTTTGAAACAGGCTGCGCAATACTGTGACACAAGATTACCTGTCAGATAGCCCAGATCATAGCCGAATGGTCCCATGAAGGAAAACTCCATGTCGATGACCTTCATCTCATCCTCAGAGGCAAAGATATTAGAGGTATGTAAGTCTGCGTGAATGAGCGCATCTGCATGGCTCATGAAATTCCGGCGAAGCTTGAAGCGCTCCGTCTCAAAACGCGGGTCATACATGATACCTCTGGCAAAATTGTTGAATTCTTCGCCGAGTCTGCGCTCCACTTCCGTCTGAAAGATGTCCATAAACGCCCCGTCTTCCATGATCTTGCGCATCTCCGTGTTGGCGAACTTGGTCTGCAGGCGGCGGTATTCATCCCTGCTCAGGGAATATTCAGAAGTATAGAACTCTGTCTTTGCCATGCATTCTCCGCATTTTCTTCCCAGATCCGGAAACATCCGGTTTTTGTTAAGCTGGAAACGGACAATCCGGAGGTTGGAAACGTCCTCCATGACAAACAGATTATTTTCTTTATCCTGGAACTTCAGAAACGGAGTGTACTCCGGCACGATGGCGTACCGAATCCGCATGCTGTCATATTCCAGCTTATTGCGGTACAGAGCGATAGGATCCTGTCCCGTGCGCGCCAGCTCCCGGCCCTGTTTTAATACGTAGTTACCTTTATCTGTATGAATTCTGAAAATATAATTGACATAGCCGTCCCCATCTTCTTCCAGAGTCCCGTCTCCGACTTGGGAAACGGTCACAGAACCCGAGTCATCAAAATCCGGCATATGTTCTTTCAAATAAGGAATTATATTTTCTTTGGTTATTGTCAGCATATTCTTCCCCCAAAAACATATACATACATAAACACAATTATCTGCATTTATTATAAAAAATTTTTACAAATACAGGAAGAGAAATCTTTGTTCAGGAAAGCGATTTATTAGCTTTTACATCAGGAAAACAGAAAATAAAGGAGGATTTTCACATGCTAACAGCTTTTATCAGCCTGATCGCCGCCTTCGGAGGCGGCGTCTTCGGCGCTTCCATCGGTGCGCTTCCCGCCTTCATCATGACTGGCATTGTCGCTGCCGCAGGAGGAGTTCTTTCCTGCGCCGGTATCCCCGAAATCAGCGAACTTTTGGTCGACAACATTGCCTTCGGGCCATTTCTGGGTCCTCACGTCTGTTTTGCCGGCGGCGTTGCCGCCGCTGCCTACGCCAAACAGATTGGCAGGACGGAAAACGGAGCCGACATCGCCACGGCATTAAACGGGCTCGGCGACAGTCTGGTTCTCGTGGTGGGCGGCCTTTTCGGCATGCTCGGGTACATCATCGCCGCTGTAGTAAATGCAATCTTTTCACTGACGCCGTTTTACACCGATAATCCGGGCTGCACCGTATTTATCTCTGCGATCATCGTCCGGCTCCTCTTCGGCACCAGAGGCCTGTGCAGCGCTCCGGAATCCCGGCGACTCTTAAGCAGCAGCTCCCGGTTATCAGTCACTCTCCTGCTCTCCTTCGCCTACTCTCTGGCCGTATCCGGCGTTTATGTTGCGCTCGCCCTGCAGGGATACGCCCTGCAGCTTGGCTCCTACCACATCGTCATCTTCGGTCTGGCAGCCATGGGACTCATCTTCACCGAATTCGGTCAGCCATACTTCGGCTGGCATCACATCGGCATCATCTCCGCCGAAGCTGTCATGTGCGGCTGGACCTGCGGTCTGGGCGCCGGTTCTCTCATTCCGGGCATTGTCTTCGGGCTGTTGGCCGGCATCATCGGAGATATCGAAGGAAATGCATGGAACACCGACGTGGACTCCCACATCGATCCGCCGGCAACGGCAATCTTTATCTGCACCATCCTGATCTCCATTATGTATGTGATTCTCGGATAAAAACAAATCCTGCTTTGCAGGATTCTCCGCCTGCGGCGGGTCGCTTTGGCGACATTTCTAATCCGGGGCAGCGTTCTCTGCCCCGGAATTTTCTTCACATTTCCTTCATAATCTTCTCAAAAAGTCTTCAATATTCCCTCACAAATCGTTCACAGACTCCCGGTACAATAAAACCATCAAATAACTTAATAGTTATTTTTGATATAAATTTTTTCATACTTTTCTCTCCTCTTAGGCCGGCAGAACGCCGGCTTATTTTTTGTCTTTTCAAAACCATATATTTGTGATAGTATATTTTTATTCTTTTTACTATCGTTTCGATGTTCTATAAAAATATAATACTCTTACCCGGGCAACTGGGAAGGGGCAGCTCCCACCTGTTTCGGAGGTCTTACGAAAGGGGTGGTAATTATGAGTACATATGAAGAATTTATGATTATCATTGCTGTTGCAAGTTTAATCGTATCTATCCTAAACATGAAAAATAAGAAGTAGCCGTCCCGCTCTTGGTAAAAGTTTGGACAACTACTTCTTTAAAGTAAAAATCTGAAATTTTCCCGAGACAGATGGGGTGCGACCATCTTTCCCAGTTGTCTTGTTAAGCATATTATATGGGCAATATGCTCAAATGTCAAATAAAAATAATGCCCAGAACCGGAATCGAACCAGTGACACGAGGATTTTCAGTCCTCTGCTCTACCAACTGAGCTATCTGGGCATCTGCTGCGAACTCACAGCAGTGTTATTTTACTATATAGGCTGTCAGATTGTCAAGGAAATATTCGCGGAATCCGCGCCATCTACAGCAGTCGTTTCAGCCCCGGCACCTGCTTCAGAATGAGAGTCAGCACATAGCCGGCTGCAAAGACAACTGCACATAGCAGCAGAGCCGCCAGCATCTGATTCATATGCCAGCTTACGCGGAACACATCCCATAATCCTGAGAAATATTCTTTGATGAGCATATGGAGTAAATAAATACCAAAAGTACAGCTTCCCAGCGATACAATGATCTTTTTGATCCGCGCCGGGACACACTGTCCGGCTTTGCCGGACCAGAAGTATTTCATCGCCATATAGATCGCTATACACGGCAGCAGGATGAAAGCAGAATGAAAGTCCTGAGACTTTTCTTTTGTACATACGCCGGTAACGCCATGCATATAATATATCATGCCGCAAGTGAGGAGAATTCCTGTGACTCCCAGCAGAATCCATCGCCATATCGTCCTGACAGTACATTTCTTCCAGTCGTATACGTTTTCGAGATAATAACCAAGGAGAGGCCAGAAAACCGTATCGGCCAGTATCCATTCCGGACGCAGTTTCTTGTACATCACCAGATCTCCCTGAAACAGAAGATAGTCCAGACATGGAATTACGGAGATAAAAAGCAGATAAAGCAAAATGAGATATTTGTAGTAGTTTTCCGACATGCTTTTTACAATCATCCGAAGAAACGGCAGCGTCATCAGCAAGGCAATATATGCATAAATGTACCAGTAGGCATAGGTTGCCCGTTCCATATACAGTTTCCTGATAAAATCCGGTACGGTCATGGTCCGGCCTGGATCATGCAGTCCCAGTCCCACATAGGTTATCACGGAAAAGATAAACAGCGCCAATGCCATTCTCACAATTTTTTCCGACTATATCTTTTTTAAAGAGCTATCTTTTTTCAAAAGCAGCGCTCCCGCTATCATAAAAAATAACGGGACTGATATTTTGCAGAGTACTGATATAAACATATACAGCCAATAGGGGAGACTTCCCCTGTCATAACCTGCAAATAAAAAGAACCCGTCGTTTCCCGTATGATTAAATATAACAAAGTATGCCGCAAGAATGCGGATACATTCAATATGAATCAAGTTACGTTCCTTCTTCATTTTTTCACCACATTTCTTCTGCCAATTAAAAACGACATGACAGAGGTCTTCTCTCTCATGCCGTTATTTTTACAGATACTGTCGGAGCCATTCCGCCATTTCTTCGTATGCTTTTTTCTGCAAGGAATAATATGTCCACTTCCCATTTTTTCTTGCCTGCACAATACCGGCGCTCAGCAAAATCCGCATATGATGGGAAAGCGTGGATTGTCCGAAATCCATTTCAGCCAGCAGCTCGCTGGCATTATACTCTCTTTCATGCAGCAATTCGAGAATCTTCAGCCGGTTCTCGTCCGACATTGCTTTAAATACTCTGGCCTGGACAATGTATTTTTTATTCATACTCACATACTCCTTTGCAAACAAACGTTATTAAATCTCCCAAAGTCCTTCTTTATTCTCCATGCCCTGCAGCTCTACCTTTACGTTGGAATCTTTGATCTGCAGTTCCGGATTCTTTACGATTACTTTGGTAAACGGAGGTACGGACTTGGTCACGAACGCGCCGCCGGAAACGATGACGCCCTCTCCGATCACTGTTTCACCGCCGAGGATGGAAGCACCGGAATATACGGTTACATGATCTTCAATTGTAGGATGACGCTTCTTGCCGGACAGCTTCTGTCCGCTCCTGGTGGACAAGGCGCCCAGGGTAACGCCCTGATAGAGTTTGACATAGTTGCCGATCTCTGTGGTCTCACCGATAACTACGCCTGTACCGTGGTCGATGAAGAAGTATTCGCCGATGGTGGCGCCGGAGTTGATATCGATTCCAGTCCGGCTGTGGGCGTACTCCGTCATGATACGGGGCAGGAACGGCACATCCTGCACATAGAATTCATGGGCAATCCGGTATACAAAGATAGCAAAAAGTCCCGGATAAGAGAACACCACTTCCTCCCGGCTTTTTGCCGCCGGGTCTCCGTCATATCCTGCCTGCACATCTTTCATGAGCATCTGCTGAATGTCAGGCAGCCGGCGGAAGAACTCCGCGCAAATATCTTCTGCCCTGCTGTCAATCTCCTCTCTGCTGTATTTATCATAATCTCTGTAATACAGAGAGGCCGCCACCTCTTTCTTCAGAGAAGTATAAACATGGGTAAGCCGGTCTCCGATGAAATAATCCGGCGAAATCACCGTAATATTCTCATCGCCAAAAAATCCGGGAAACATCACTCTCCGCAGGTCTTTCAGAATACCGATGATACTTCCCCGGTCCGGCAGATGCCGGTTCCCCTTGGAAACAATAAAGTCCATACTATGACAGTTCTCTGTCATTCTGGCGGAAGCGTTTAATATTAAATCTTTCATTGATGTACTGATTGATTCATTCATAGTCTAATCTCCGTCTGTCTGGTCTACTGGCTAGATTATAACAAACCGCCGCAAAAAAAACAATGAAATTCCTCCAGTCTGTATCAGAATCCCCCGCCGGAAACATCCATTTTCCCGTCGTCACTGGCCGCAGTACCGCTGGCACCGCACCAGTTGCAGACCACCTTGTCGGAACCGTCATAACAGCTGACTTTGCCGCAGCTTCCGCAGACGAAACATTTCTTCGCGCCGCAGTACGGGCAGCCCGGATACTCCTCATCGGTGTAAAAGCTTCCGGTAAAGTTTATCTTGTCAAATCCTTCCTTCTCCGCCATCTCTTCTTTTATCTTAAAGGCCCAGGTGCGGACCCAGTCGTTGTCCCGTTTTTCAATCCGGATTCCGTACAGTTTATCGCTGGCGCATTTGGCCAGGATCACGCTAGCTTCTTTTTTCATGATATTCCTCCTCGCATGTCTCCTCTGTATACACAAATGCAATGGAAATGTCGTCTCCGCTGCCCTCCCTCGTTCTTTTCTCGAAGTTTCGGCGCAGGCTTCTTTCCATCCGTTCCTTATCATCGAACATCTGTGACAGCAGACCGTGATATTTCAGAAAATCTTCCTCGCTGGCGAAGGATTTGAACAGCCCGTCGGTGGATACAAACAGCGCCTTCACCGGCTCCTCCGTATACCAATGTTCGAAGAAATGTATCGCATCGGTATTGCAGAGTGACGACGTATAATTGGCGTGGGAATTCTTATCCTCCACCGGGATAAAAATGTGTCCCGCCGCATCCAGCACCACAAAACCGCCGTCGCCCAGCACCAGCCCGAAGGAAAAACCGTCGGCTATGACCGCCGCCAGCACCGTGCTGCCGTAGATCACCGCCGTGCGCAGCTTTCCTCCCGCTGCCGCCTGCTTTTGCTCCTCTTCCTCAGTGAGAGGATTCTCCAGATGATATTCCTCCACGGCCTCCCGCCATTTCATGAGAATCTGCTTCTCCATCTGACTAAGGATGAACTCCGGGTGCGCCCGAAACTGCTCCCGGAAGTCCGCCCGGCTCATGTAGTTCTTCAAAAGTTCCACAGTAATCTTCACCGCGATCCGGGAACCTGCGTCGCTCCGGAAATGTTTTGCACTGCCGTGGCCGTCCGCCGCCACCGCAATGGCGAAGGAATCGGTCACATACACGCCCGCGCTGTCCTGACACACGATCCCTTTCTGTATATGGCTGTCACCGGTTACCGTGGTATGCACTCCCTGAAACATTTTACCAGCCCTCATCGAACTCAATGTCCAGGTCATCAAGATCGTCCAGATCTTCCACGCCCAGAACATCCTGTTTGATTTCCTGCACGGCTTCCACCATCTGTTCCTTCTTAGCGCCCGCCACATCGGCAATGGAGCGCTCTCCGCCGGCGTCGGTCAGAGTCATGCTGGTGCTTCCGATCTTGGAGGAAGTCACCGCGATCTCCCGAACCAGTTTCCGCAGCATTTCCGCGCCGCAGGCCTGGAGCACCAGTTCCTCGTCATCGGTAAATTCATGGAGCACATCCATGTCCACGTTGGAACCGATGGCCAGAGCAATCTTCAGGCCATACTGGAACCAGCGGTTCTTTTTCAGCAATTCAAAACCTTTTTTGTAATTATCGGTCGGATACCCGTCCGTCAGCAGGAAAATCACCGGCGCATAGGATAAAGACGGCGAGCGGAGGAATCCATTTCTGGATAATTTCAGATTCAGCTCCTCGCATGCCTCTCCCAGATCTGTCACACCGTCGGCTCTCAGATTCTCCCATCTCTGGTATTCCTCGATCAGCACCGGCTCCGGCGTCACCCACTCGCAGCCGGAGGAAAAGGACATGACGGCAATCTTCACATCCGTGCCGGCCTCTCCCACGCCGATCAGCTCCGGAAGAATCTCTCCCATCACTTTATTTAACGAATCCAGCTTTGATCCCTCCATACTCTTGGAGGTATCCACCAGGAAAAAAATAACCATACTTTTCTTTGCCGGAGGCATCGTCTCCAGCGGGTCGATGGCGTCTATGCTCTCTTCTCTGTATCTGCTGTTCATTTCTCAGACCTCCTCTATATTTCCTGTCTTTCGTTCCGGCGTCAGCCGGAGTCTCCACTCCTCTCCGGTTTCAAAACGCACCTGCATACCGTTCCAGATAGGAATGCCCTGTCCTTCTTTTATCTCCCTTGTGGTTCCATCGGGGAAAAGTCCCCGCCAGACGCCTTTACTTACATTTTTGATGCCGTACAGGCCCTTTTTATTCCGGTTTTCTGCCACCAGTGCCGTCACCGTATCCTTGTCAAAGGCGTCTCTTCCGGTCTGGCACGCGTACAGCTTCACGCCTTCCGCCAGAAGGATCCTATTCATCCCGTCGGTAAGCACGTACCATGTCTTCCCGCAGACCGGACAGCGGAGCGTACCGTTTTCCTGCGGCAGCAGGCGGTTCGAAAACCCACGGAAACCGCAGCCGCAGACCTGACAATCCATCATCAGCCGCACCAGCACCTGCTTCCAGTCCACTTCCGTGGGCCGCAGCTCGCAGAGCGTTCCTCCGTCCATAAAAGCCCGCTGAAACATTTTCCTCAACATCTCCGGGTATTCTTCCCAGTAATGAATCAATTTATCCTGAATACCTTTAACCGGCGTATTCTCATTCTCACCGATATCCATACAGAACTGTCCCTGCTCCGCCCGGAAAAGTTCCTTTTCCAACGGCGAGAGGAAACAACGGTTCACCATCTTCTTCCCCTCAAAGGGAGACCCTGTATGAAAGAAATATTCAAAGAGAAATACCGCCATAAAATACCGGTCGGTCTCCACCGTAAAGGGCAGTTCCGCCGCGTTGTCTGCCTCTTCGGCAGATGCCGGCACAGCCATCCTCTCCTTGATGCACTCCACCAGCTCCGGCGCAAGGAATTCATTTATTATGAGCGGGCCGGCAGATGATTCCTCATATGCCATCTCCCCTGTCGCCAGGGAAAACCGGAAGCCATCTGCCGCGTCGCTCTTCCACACCTTTCCCTCTCTGTGAAGCTGTTCAAAAAACTCCACAAACCGGAAAGCCCCCTGCAGCAGCGCTTTCATGGACGCAAAGCTGGCAGGCTTTTTCATCATTCGTCCCGTCTCCGGGTCCCGCACCAGCCTTGTCTCGTCGCAGATCTCCTGCAGCGACGCCCAAACTGTTTCTTTCTTTTCATTCATATCTATCTGTTTCACCGCCATCATTCCGGCATTATGCCTCTTTTTATGTACATGCTGCGCCTTTTGGCACACATGCCTGCTATTCTATGCTGCAGCACTGCCCGCTGGCACACATACCTGTCATTCTATGCTGCAGCACTGCCCGCTGGCACGCATATTCGCCATTCCATATGTGCTGCAGCACTGCTCGTCGCCCGCAGGCTACAGCAGAATCTTTCCGCTGATCCCGTCGCCAAAGTCAATCTCCAGCCCTTTCCAGATCGGGACGCCTTTGCCCGGCCCCACTTCCCGGAGGGAATGGTCCGGATACAGCGCCTGCCAGGTCTGGCGGGACATATTTTTGACGCCGAACAGTCCTTTTTTCAGGCGGTTCTCAATGACCGCGCCTGTCACGGTCTCAATATCATCGTTATTCTTCTCTGTGACGCAGCGGTACAGCTTGGCGCCCATGTAGAGCGGAATCTCAAAGTCCTTGACGCTCATCATATAAATCGGATTGCCGCATTTCTGGCAGACCAGAGAATGTTCCCCTTTCTTCTCAAAAGAAGAAAGAAAGGCAGTCCGTCCGCATCCGCAGTGGATGATATCCATTTTCAGCTGCGTCAGCATCTGTATCCAGTTTTTCTCGATGATGCGGGCGTTGGGCTCCTGAATCCCGTAGGTAAAGGACAGAGTAAACGCCTGCCGGATGTAATCCGGATAAATCTGCCACAGTTTGATGACATTATCATGCACGCCCTTCACCGGACGGTTGGACGCATCGTTCGGGTCATAGACAAACACCGGATTTTTTCCATAATGAATCAAATCATTTTCTTCTGTCATGACTACGCACTGGAGCACCTTGCTTCCCTCCAGCGGATCTCCCCGGAAAAACAGCTTAAAAAGCACCACCGCCAGCGAATACCGGTCGGTGAGCACTCCCGGCTTGGCGATGCCACGCACCACCTCCGGCGCCATGAAGCCCGGCATACCGCCGATACCGAAGTTATCGCCGTCGGCCGCCACGTTATCGCAGTCGCACACCAGCACGTCGCCGGTGTTGGTGTCGATAAAGAATCCGCCGTCGTTCAAATCCTGATAGCTCTTTCCCGACAAATGCAGGGAACGGAACGCCTTTACAATGTTGATGGCCGCCGTGATCATCACATCAAGAGAGGCAAATTTCACCTTTCTCTTCCGGGCCGGCCGCCCTTTTGCCACCGGCTTCTCCCATTTGTATCCATTATAAATATCCGTAAAAGAATCGTATCCCGACGGAGCCAGGCGCATCAGATAGCCGAAGGCTCCGTTCTTTTTCTGCTCTGTGAGAAACAGCGGCCAGATAAACTGCTGTCCGCCGTCCGGCGCACCGTCCTCAATATTTTTTCTTAGATTATCCCGAAACGCTTCCGGATTCTTGATGCGGCTGATAAAATACCATTTCAGCGCATATTCTCTGCCGTTATACCGCACCAGATAGACGATGCCCTGGCCGCCCCGTCCAAGCTCCCTGGACACGACCGCCTCGCCGCCGGCTTCCACCGGGATGCGCTCTCCTATTTTCAACTCTCTCATATTATCTTACCATCCTTCATTCAACTCTCCCGGTACAAAACACAGCCATGCACGACTGCTTTCCCGCCTTCTACCATCCTTCGTCAAAGTCCACAGCCTCCAGATCCACAGCCTCGCCCAGAATATCCTTCGTGCCGGAACGGATCTCCTCCACCAGCACCTGCTGCTTGGCCATGGCGACCACTTCCTCGCCCGGCTGCTGTCCGCCGCCGTTATCCACCAGCGCAAGGCTGCGGCTTCCAATCTGTGAGGACGTCACCGCCAGAAGCTTGATGAGCTCCCGGAGCTGATCTGCATTCTTGGCCTGCACTGCCAGCTCATCGTTGCCGGTAAATGCACGAAGCACATCCATATTGACCTTGGAACCGATGCCCAGCGCGATCTTCAGACCATGCTGGAACCATTTATTCTGCTTGAGCGTCTCAAGACCTTTCTTCCAGTCATCGTTTGGCGATCCGTCCGACAACAGGAAAATGACCGGCGCAAAGGAAATGGACGGAGAATTCAAAAAGCTGCTTCTTGACAACTTTTTGGACAGTTCCAGAAATGCGTCTCCCATGAAGGTCAGTCCTTCCGCCTCCAGACGGTTCCAGTACTGATACTCCTCAATGCGCACCGGCTCCGGCGTTACCCACTCCACGTCGGTGGAGAACTTCATAATGGCAATCTTCACATCGGTGGACGCCTCACCCACTCCGATCAGAGACGGAAGCAGCTCTTCCATGGTACCGTTGAGCGAACCGATCTTTGTTCCCTTCATGCTGCCTGACACATCAATCAGGAAAAAGATGGTCATACTCTTCTTCGCCGGTTCCATGGCGTCGAGAAAATCATCCTCATAGGCGTCCGCCTTCACCGCCGGAATCTCGTCACTGACCAGGCTCCGGCTCATGCGGTTGCGCTTTAAAAGAATATCATCGTCATCCATTTCATTTAAATCAATCCATTTTGGCATATACATTCCTCCCGAAAAAATTTGCATCAGCTTTCCGTTGCTGTCCGCAGTCTACGTGTATTATATCATCATATTGTACAATTACAAAATCATTTTTCCCATCAGATAGCGATATATTTCCTGACTGCCCTCATCAAAAAAATGTATTTTTCAAAAAATCTCCTGTAATATTTTGTACTGCGCCGCAAATACTATCCTTGCGAAAGCACACGATTCATTTATCACGAAAAGGAGGCAGAACTATGCACAAACAGGATACCTGCCAGCTTCTGCAGGAATGCAGCAGCGGCATCAAAATGGCAGTGGACGCCATCCGGGAAGTGCTTCCCAATGTAAAAAATGAAGAGCTAAAAAATAAACTGACTGCCTGCGAGAAGGAGCACAAAAAGCTCGGCGAGGAGACCCATTCTCTTCTTATGGAAAATAACGCGCGGGACGAGGAACCCGGCATGATGGCCAAAGGCATGTCCTGGATCAAAACAAACCTGACCATGTCGGTGAATCCGGGCGACGACACCATCGCCAACCTCATCAGCACCGGCTGCGACATGGGCGTCCGCACCCTGCAGAAATATCTCAACGAATGTCAGAACGCCAGCGCCCAGGCAAAGGCATTAGCGAAAAAGGTCATCAAACTGGAAGAAGACCTCTCCGTGGACATGCGGGCCTATCTGTAAAAATATCTATAGACAGCAAAAGAGAACCTCCGGGTCGGAATGATCCGGGGTTCTCTCTTATTTTTATTTCACATCGTAAATGTTGCAGGACTGATTGGTAAGCGTGTTGGACACATACATAATCCGCATTTTTCCGTTTTCCATAAGCTTGACGCCCTCCGGCTCCCGGAAGGAAAGTCTCGCCGCTCCCTTAATGACTTTGCGGGACATGGCTCCCGTGCGGTAGTCCCAGGTACGGATGATGGTCGGCTGATACTTTCTTGAACGGTCATAGCTTTTCAGGAACGACTTTCTCGGGCTTCCCTCAATGGTACAGATCTTCGTGCCGTCAATATCAAATCCCTGGAAATCACCCGTGGTCGGTGGCAGGACAATCTGCTCTATCGGGTCCCAGACATTGATCCGGGTTCCGTTTACCAGCTCATAAATCTGATAATACTGCATTCCCTGATACGTAAAACGAACACCCAGCTTTGTGCTGTCGGAACTTACCGCCGGATAAACGTTGGTCACATATTTTCCGTCCGTCCCCTTCGGAATCTTATAATAAATGGAACCATTTTTCCTAAGAATCCTGTTTTTCTGGAAAGTAAAACAGGTAATCGCCCTGGAAACATCGGAGCCGCTTGCCGCGTTGCTTCCGGTCCAGAGATAGGTTCTGCCATTGTAAACGGAACAATCCAGATTCGTCGCATGACCAAACCCCCGCAGATCCATTTTGGCCGTCGTATACTTTCCAAGACCTTTATACTTAACCCGCGTGATCCGAAGATTACCCACGCTCGGCTTTGTCATCTGAATAAAATAATAATATCTGGAATCATATGTAAAGGACTGAATCCACCGTCTGGAAGACAGCTTCGTCACCGTCTGCACGATCTTCAGATCGCTGCTTTTTGGTTCCTTCGGCGTCTTATCCTTTTTCACTACCTTCGACTTGGCCTCCACCTGCATCGGTGCATCCGCCCCCAGCCCCGCTCCCAGGCCGACGCCCAGAAACAGCGCTGCGCAGGCAACAGCCGCCCATGTTTTTTTCTTCATCTTTTCTCTCCTTTAGCCTTTCTCTCTCTTAAATAATAACGTTCTTTCTTACTTTATTTTTCCTTGTAATACAGCATACAATGACAGTAGCCCTCAAAATGCTCATCGGCAATCTGCTCCCGGAACTCCTTGCACATACATTTATTCTCCGGCGTCCGCTCCAGCCGGCACGGGCAATAGCCGTCTTTCTTTGCCAGGCCCTCTTTCACCATGGCAACAACCTTCTCATCGGGATTCAATCTAATCTTCATATTTTGCCTCCTGATTTACTTCTTCTTTTCATTTCTATGCATTTCCAGCACATTGTACACAAATTATATTCCCGTTGTACACAATTCATACATTTCTTAAGAAATAACAGGCGTTTTCTTAACAGAATCTTAACATAAGAATATGAGCAAAATGCGTCAAAAAGTTATTACGATTATGCTATAATGAACCATAATGCCAAATATCTCAGGAGGAAATGACATGAAATTTCACAGAGTTTTATTATTCACAACCATACAGATGGACATCACCCCGGTAGGCGACGACCTCCACATCCTGCTGACCGGCGGCGACAAACACCGCATCGGCTGCACCGCTTTCAGCGTCCCAAAGCCGACGGATGAGCTGGGCGACCTGGACAAGCTGTTTGACGCAGAAGCCGGCGCAGCGGCAGGCTCGGCACAAGCAGAAACCTCCACCGCTGTATTGGCCGACACCGCAGCATCAAACGACAGCGCTTTCGAATGCGATACCACCATCATTAAAAGTGACGACAACGCCGATGCTTCTTTCTGCGCCTATGTGGCCAAAAACATCGCCAAACAAACCGGCAAACGAACCCTTTGCACCGGCGGCGTCTACGTGGACAATCCCGATGAACACCAGATCAGAAAACTATACGAGAACATTGACGAGATGATTATGGACTGGGCGAACTTTTTGACGGACTGACGAAAAGAGAGACAAAATGCAGGGGCTGTAAAAATTCAGCCCCTGAAAAAAATTTTCTAATAAATTCATACCGTTCGTAGCTGGCTACACCATTAACTTATTTTTCTTCTTTGATGCGCTGTCATACTTTTACCGTTTCCTGCTCTGTAATACTTGCCAGTATCTTTGCAATAATCGCTTCGTCTACTCCCTGTGCCCTCATCAGGCCTATCATCTTCTGGCGTTCTCTCTGACTTCCTTCCCTAAGTCCCTCACGGCGGCCCACTTTTATTCCTTCTTCTCTGCCCCCATTAAAGATTCTCTCTGAATATTCACACATTTCTTTTATTCCCCCTTCTTCTCGTTTCAGGTAGCGTACCCGCCGGGATAATGCTCCCAGCCTCTTGCCTCACATTATACC
>PPYE01661816.1_pt1 | contig 35962 bp, 29 predicted proteins | sample 1559881 | NCBI WGS metagenome assembly PPYE01 (sample SAMN08240022, study PRJNA423297) | Human gut metagenome, whole genome shotgun sequencing project.
CCACGGTGGACGGCCTGGAACTCAGCGCACAGCAGGATTTCCCGGGAAACCGTCTGGCGTCGGCGGTCTGGCGGCGGGGCAGTTCCTCCGAAGGGGCGGGCGGCATGGTCACCCTGAACGGGCAGCAGGTCACCCTGCAGGGGGACGGCACCGGCAGCTGCGGGGCGGTCATGGACCTGCCGGAACAGGACCTGCCGGTGCTGGCGGGGGCTGCCCTGCAGGTCCGGCTGCGGTATCGCATCACCCGGGAGATCCAGGTCGCCGGGGCGGGTAATCAGGCATACATCACGCTGTTTGCCATGCATGAGGACGGCAGCTATCAGAGCAGCACCCTGGCCATTCTGGCCTCGGAGGGCAGCGCGGGGGCTGTGTGTGACTGGACCGAGCTGGAACGGCGGATGGAGCTGGATTCCCGGGCCGTGACCCGCCTTTACCTCTTTGTGAACATCCGGCAGGGCACCGGTACGCTGGAAGCGGACAGCCCCTCCCTGGAGATCGATGGGGTCAGGAACACCCGCCTGAGCCTGACGGCGGCGGGGGTGCAGCTTTCCAGCGCGGTCATCGACCTGACCGGTACGGTCAGCTTCACCGATCTGGCCGGAGAGGGCAAGACCACCATCAACGGCGCCAACATCACCACCGGCACCATCGATGCCGGCCGGGTGAACGTGACCAACCTGAACGCCGACAACATCAAAAGCGGTACCCTGGCCAGCCAGAACGGTGCGCTGACCATTGACCTGAACAGCGCGGCGCTGGTGGCCGGCAACGGGGCGTCGCTTCGGGCCGGTTCGGACCAAGACTATACCCGGTTCCAGTGGAACGGCTTCAACAGCTATACCGGCGGGGCACTTCGCTCCGGCATGGAAAACAACTGGAGCTGGTTCAACCGCAGCATGACGGCGATCTTTTCCACCTCCGGCCTGACCGGAATCGGATACAAAAACGCCGCCGGAAGTCTGCAGGTGGGCTACACCTACGACCCCTACTCCGACATCCAGAGCGGACATGTGAATTATCTCAGCGGGGCGGTCTATGGCAGTGACACCATCAACGCCCGCATCCAGCGCTGCCGCTACCAGATGTATCTGGAAAATGGGGTGGCCGGCCAGAACGACGCCCAGATCCAGGCCTATGACAATGCGGTGCGCATCTACGGCCAGGGGTTTTACGTCAACGGCAATATAGGGTGCTCCGGCGCCAAGAACCGCATCGTCGCCACCGGGCATTACGGAAACCGGGCCCTGAACGCCATGGAAAGCCCCGCCGCCATCTTCTGTGACAACGGCAGCGGCATTCTGGATGAGGAGGGGCTCTGCCTGCTGGTAATCCACCCGGTGTTGGAGGAATGCCTGGACCCCCACGCCCTGCCCCAGTGGCTGGTGACCGGGGCCGGTCCGGGATTCTGGGTGGAAAAACAGGGCCGGAACGCCCTGGTCCACGGGCCGGCGGGCACGGCCTTTGACTGGCTGGTCCTGGCACCCCAGCAGGGATACAGCGACTGTTACGCCGACGCGGTGCCGGACAGCGGCGGCGTGCCGGACGCGGCCGGGGAGACCGAGCTGGATTTTGTGGCCGCCCGGACGGCCCGCCGCACCCAAGAACTGGATGCCCTCACCGACGCCGTGGCGGCGGAGTGGGCCAGACTGGAAGAAATGGAGGAGAGCGTATGAAAAAACTGACGGCTTTTACCGTACACACCACCGCCGAAGGCAAGCGCTGTGCCTACATGTACAGCGTGATCGACGGTGACGGCAATATCACCGAGAGCAACAAGCGCGCCAACTGCGTGCTGCTGGACGAGTCCGCCCTGGCGGCGGTGCAGGAGCTGGAAACCTTCCTGACCGGCCGGCTGACCGAGCTGGACTGAGGCGGGAAAGGGGGAACGCCGATGGCGGATGTGCAGACCTACTATGACAGCTCCCTGACCGGCGCGGAACTGGATGCGGCCCTGAAAAAACTGCCCCAGGTGGATGAGGCCGTCCAGAAGGCCCGGGCGGGCGCCGACCTGTCCCGGAGCTGGGCGGAAGGCGGCACCGGACTGCGGGAGGGGGAGGACAGCAACAACGCCCGCTACTGGTGCGGGCAGGCCCAGACCATCACCCAGGGGGCCCTGGGCTGGTATGCCGATGAGGCCCAGCTTACAGGCAGCTATCCCACGGGCAGCAACGGACAATGGGCCATTATCGGCTCCACCGACACCATCTGGACCTGGGACGAGGATACCGGCGCCTGGGTGGATACCGGGGCGCAGACCGACCTGTCCAACTACTATACACGGCCCCAGGCGGACGCCCGGTTCCAGCTGCCGGTGGGGTATATCTTTGACTGGGCACCGGTGGCGGGGCAGAGCGCCGACCTTTCCACCCCCGAAAAGGTGGCACAGCATTTCGGATACGGTACCTGGCAGGAGATCACCGGGCGGTTTACCTTCGGCCGGGATGCCTCCCATGAAGTCGGGTCCACCGGCGGCGAGGAAACGCACACGCTGACACAGCCGGAACTGCCCACAAGCCTGGGACAGATGTCCTACTGGTCGTCGCGAAACCTGACCAGTCTGTACGAGCCTGGGTACGACGGCACCGTGGCCGGATTTACCAATACCGGCGGCATGATTTCGGTGCCCAATCCCGGCGGCGGGCAGGCCCACAACAACATGCCTCCTTATCTGGCAGTGTACAAATGGCAGCGGATCGCCTGACGGCGGAAAGGGAAAAGTATGAGACTGACAAACGGAGACGTGCTCCTGACCTGGCCCCTGGCCCTGCATGTGCTGACGGCGGGATACTTTTACAGTGACGGCAGCCGCCACGAGGCCATCGACCTGCGCACCAACCAGGGCGGGAGCGTGGTAAAGCCGGTGTATGCGGCGGAGGACGGCACGGTGCAGGAGACCCAGACCTGGGACGGGCACACCCGGACCGGCATGCAAAGCTACGGCACCATGGTGCGCATCCGGCACCGGGATTATGAAGGCGTCACCCTGCAGACCCGCTATGCCCATCTGTCCTCCTTCTGCGTGGAAAAAGGCCAGACGGTGCGGGAAGGCCAGTTGATCGGGTATACCGGGGAGACCGGCAACGTATCCGGGGCGCATCTGCATTTTGAGGTGATCCTGGGCGGCACCCGGCGCAACCCGCTGGTCTGGCTGGACGGGGACTTCACCACCGCCGGCAGCCAGGTGTATACCTACCAGCCCGAGGAAAGCGCAGTGCAGCGTCCGGCAAAGACCACGGCGCAGCAGCCGGCGGGACGGCTGCAGACCATCACCATCGGACCGGTGACCCAGGGGGATGCGGATGCCATCCTGGCGGTGTGTCAGGCCCGACAGCTGGACCGGCTGGGCCTGTACCGGTCCGTCTGGGCGGACGGAGATGCGGGGTGATGGAAATGGAGATGATTTCCGGCCTGATCACGGCGCTGCTGCCGCTGCTGACGGCCTTCGGCGGCTGGGCTGCCGCCCGCCTGACCCAGGGCCGCAAGGAGGAAAAGGCCATACGGGATGGGGTGAAGGGGCTGCTGCGGGCCAAGGTCATCGACCTGGGCCTGCACTACATCCAGGAGCGGGCGGTGCCGCCCTATGGGGTGGAGACGCTGCGCAGCTGCTATGACCCCTACATGGCATTGGGGGACGGCGACCCCGCCGTGACCCACATCATGAAAAAATGCGAGAATCTGCCGGTCCATTCCGGCGGGGATTGAGGGGAGGCAAGGCGTGGAAGAATTCTGGAAAAACCTGGCGGCGCTTGTCAAGGTCAAGACCATTGTGACCCTGGTGGTCATCGGGGTGTTTGCGGTCCTGGCCCTGCAGGGGGCGCTGCAGCCGGACACGGTGATGACCGTGGTCACCATGGTGGTGGCCTTCTATTTCGGTACCCAGAGCCAGCGGCAGGGCAAGGGGTGAAACAAACGGTACAGCGCGGCGCGGCGGGGGCTCTTGTCGAGTTTGCACAAGAAAATTCCCGGGATTTCTAACAGGATAGGTGGCTTCTCCTCTTGACGGTGCAGGCGCCGATTGGGTATCATAGGGCAAAAGAAAGCAAGCGGCCCGTCTGCGGCCGCAGGAATGGGGGAAACTGCGATATGACCAAGCAGGAACTGAAAGAGATTCTGGCGGAACAGTTCAGCTGCGATGAGAGTGAACTGTCCCCCGCCACCACCCTGTCCGAGCTGGGGGCCGATCAGGAGGATCTGATCGAGCTGGCCTGGCAGCTGGGCGAAGCCATCGGTGTGGAGGTGGACGAAGCACGGCTGGCGGAAGTGGAAACGCTGGAGGAGCTCTGGAAACTGGCCCGCGAGCTGGAAGAAGAAGAGTAAAAGCGGCGCACCGGATGCGCAGCAAAACAATACGCCGGCTGCCTTTGGGGCAGCCGGCGTTTTTTCTTGTATCCGGGGGAAACGGCAACTCAGGACAGCCGCCTGCGCAGCCGTTTGCGGACCCGTTTGAGCCCTTCTTTTACAGGGTCGGTCAGGGACCAGTACTGATCGGCAATCTGCATGAACTTGGAGTTGACCAGGCGCAGAGCCTTCTCGTCGCCCGCCAGGGACCGCACCGCACCCTGGCTGCCCGACTGGGCGTTGTCCAGCAGCAGGTTCATCATCAGGCGGGATTCCGCCGGCGCCACATAGGCCTGCCCGGTGGGGGTCTCCAGGCTGTCGAACACCGCCCGCCAGGCCCCGGCCAGATCAAAGGCGGCCAGATCTTCGGCGCTGCGCCGTGCCGCTGCACGCATGCGCTGCCGGTATTCCCCGTCCCGCAGCAGGCGGACGGTTTCCGCCGCCAGCCGGGAAACATCGGACTGGGGAACGGAAATGACCCCGCGCTGGTCCTGCACCGTTTCCAGGTAGCTCAGGTCGTACATCACGATGGGCACACCATGGCTTTTGCTCTCCACCAGAACCATGGGAAACCCTTCGTACCGGGAGGTGAACAGCAGGGCCGCGGTGGTCCGGTAGTACGGACCCACCGCGGCCTGGAACCCTTCAAACCGGACAGCATCCTCCAGATGCAGGGTCCGTGCCAGGGTCTGCAGCTCCTCCAGCGGGGCGTCGGTCTCCCCGGCGCCCACCACCGTCAGGGTGGCCTCGGGAATCTGCCGGCGGATCAGGGCAAAGGCCCGCAGCGCATCGGCCGGCTGCTTTTCAGGGCTCAGGCGGCCCACCCATAAAAGATTGGGAGCGGTGCAGCGGGAGACTTCCTCCGGCGGGCACAGCTTTCCCACCGGGTTGGGAATGTAGAAAGAGGGACAGAAGTTTCCCCAATAGGTGTTGCAGACCCGGGCCAGGGTCACCACCCGGTCGGCCAGACGATAGGCGTGGGTCAGGGTGAAGCGGTTGGGCATGGCCTCGTAATACAGGAAGGAGAAGATGCTGTGGGAATGCACGATACAGTTGCAGCCCAGCCCTTTCAGAACCAGCAGGTCCCAGGGGAGCAGGGCGCAGACGTGGGCCGCGTAGACCACGGTGTCGATGCCGTACCGTTCCACGGTCTCCTTCCATGCCCGGGCCCGGGAAGGATAACTCCGGCGGGCAGAATTTTCGGTGGCGGGGATCTGTACCCGCTCCAGGTCCGCCGGTAGGGGATAATCTTCCGGAGAGGGGGGCTGCTCGGTCATGAGCACCACCCGGTACCCCATGGAGCGCCACAAAGGCAGCAGGTAAGAGAGGACCCGTTCCACACCGCCGTTCGCCATTCTGTAATAAAAAACGCCTATTGTACGGACTGGAATTCCTTTCTTCTCCCGCACGGGCGCAGAGGAAGGCACCAGACGAGCCAGAATACCATCCAGGTTGTCCCAATACTGGTTGACCAGCTCTTCCACCACCGGCAGGATCCCCCAGGTGTCCACCAGCGTTCGGAAAGCGGTTCTGCTGTCCGCAACGGGCAGACGGGAGAACCACTGGCAGACCAGCGCGGTCAGGGCTTCCCGGCGCATGTCTGCCAGAAGAGGAGCAAGACGGGACAGGGATTGGGTACGGTTGAGAAATTCCTCAATGGCGTCATAAGCGGCGGCACCGGCCACATGGCTGCCAAACTGGGTGGCGGTCATGGTAATCTGCCCGGTCAGGCCCCGGCCCAGATTGTAGCAGTACAGCGGTTCCGGAATGCCGCGGTAACTGCGGGCAAAATACGAGAGCAGGAAGAACAGGTACTCGTCCTCGGCAATATTGATGTAGGCCGGAGAGATGTATTCCAGGATCTGCTGCCACAGGTCGGCCCGATAGGCTTTATTCCACAGGGTATGGCTCCAGAGATGATCCCGGTAGCAGGGTGTGAGCAGGTCTCCCTGGCGGGAACGGCCTGGCTGCTGAGTCTCCCGCAGATGGGCCTTTTCCGGCTCGGGCACCGGGCTTTCAAACCGGACCTGTGTGCCGAACTGCAGGATGTCCACGGGATTTTTTTCTTCCTCCCGCCATACAGTCTCACAGGCGGTGGGGAACAGGGTATCGTCGCTGTCCAGCAGCAGGATGTACTGTCCCCGGGCAGCGGCGGCTGCGGTTTTGCGGGCGGCCACAAGACCCCGGTTGGTGTCATGGAACAACGGGCGGATGCGGGCATCCCGGGCGGCATAGCGGCGCAGAATATCACCGCTGCCGTCGGTGGAACCGTCGTCCACGCAGATCAGTTCAAAGTCGGGCATGGTCTGGGCCAGTACACTGTCGATTGCCTGCGGCAGGTAGGGCTCCACATTGTACACCGGCATCAGAATGGAAATTTTCGGTGCGGCGGAAGCCATCATGGAATCCACTCTCCTCTTTTGGATCTGCGAAAATTTATTGGCAGAGATATTCAAGAAAGGCGATGCACACCCGTCTGAGGCGCAGGCCGGTCAGCAGGTTCAGCACTGTTGCCTTGCGGCCCAGGCAGGGAGGCAGGGCCTTCAGGGCGTGCCAGACCGCCGGTGCGGTGACCCAGCGCTGCAGGTAGGCCTTCCGCGTGGCTCTGTCCGGCGCATACTGCCGGATGTAGCGGCAGACGGCCAGGACCTTTCCGTATTCCCAGACGCGGTATGCCGCTTCCTCCTCCGCCGGCAGGGCGGCGGGGTGGAACAGGGCGTGCTGTCGTTCCATCAGCGGCAGTTCGTCCCGGCACACGCCGGTATAAAACCGACGCAGCGCCGACCCTTCATGCTGCTCGTAATGGTACAGCTTGTCGGGACAGACGGCAATGCTGCGGCAGGCCAGCAGACAATCCTGCGCGAAGTAGGCGTCCTCACAGCGGCGTACCCCCTCGGGAAACCGGATGGCGGGCCTGACCAGGGCCGTGCGGTACAGCTTGTTGTAGGCATAGTTGATAAAGACCGGATTGGCGTACCGGGAAGGCGTGGTGCGCAGCACCTGCAGGGAAACGGTCTCGCGGCGGACTTTTTCGTTCCAGTCGGAGAGATCCCAGACGCAGCAGACGGCCATATCGTGAGAGCCGATGCAGCTGAACAGGGTCTGCAGATAGTCCGGCTCCACCCAGTCATCCGCGTCCATAAAGGCCAGATATTCGCCCCGGGCCGCCGCGATGCCGGCGTTGCGGGCCGCAGAGACCCCCGCGCTTTTCTGGTGGATCACCCGCAGACGGGGCTCCTTCTTTGCCCAGGTGTCACACAGGCGGGCGGAACCGTCGGTGCTGCCGTCATCCACCAGGATGGCTTCCCAGTCCTGCCAGGTCTGGGCCAGCAGACTCCGCAGGCAGGTTTCCAGATAAGGGGCGCTGTTATATACAGGGACTACCACCGAGATGAGAGGGGACATACGATCACTCCTTGTCCGGTACAGTTCTCAGGGGGCGGGCATGCGGCCGGTGAGGCCTTTCAGAAAGTCCACGGCGCCGCGCCATTCGCCGTAGCTGCGGCCTTTGTGATGACCCAGGGCGGCCGCAGCCAGACAGCACAAACCGCCCTTCAAGGCCGCCAGGGTCCCGGCCAGACGGCGGAAAGCCGCCGAGCGGCCCCGGCAGCGCAGGGTCAGGGTGTTGCGGGTGATGTAGTATACCGAGAGCATGCCCCCGGCGGTTCCGCCGGCCTTGTGGTGCAGCACCGCATCCGGCAGGTACCACATGGGCACGCCGGCGTCGGTCAGGCGGATGCAGTAGTCCACATCCTCACAGTACATGAACAGCGATTCGTCCAGGTAGCCCACAGTCTCGATGACCTTCCGGGGCAGCAGGACACAGCAGAAGGTGATGAACCCCACCTGCTTTTTCCGGGAAAAATCGGGCCCGTCCTTGGCGTGCCCGCCCAGATGGACCACCTTGCCGGTTTTCCGGTCCAGGGTGCCGCCGGCAAACCAGATCTCGTCCGGCGGGTCCATGAAGAGCATCTTGGGACAGCTCACCCCATCCGGCGGGGTCTGCCGCAGAAGGGTTTCCAGCATATCCGGGGCGCAGGCGGTGTCGTTGTTCAGCAGCATCACCCAGTCCGCACCGTCCGCCAGCGCCCGCCGGATGCCCAGGTTGTTGATGGCGGCAAAGCCCTGGTTGCGCGTCTGGGGCAAAAACACCACATTGTCGTCCAGCATGCCGCCCAGCTGCTGCACCGAATCATCGGTGGAGGCATCATCCAGCAGGATGACCTCGAAATCCCGGAAGGTCTGATGGCGCAGACTTTCCAGACAGACCCGGGTATCCCGCCAGCCATTGTAGTTGGAGATGACGATCCCGATTTTCGGCATATTGACCCCTTTCTTTTCCGGCGGCTCCATGTCCGGCAGCAGAAAATGTGACAGCAATTTACAAAGAAATTTCGTGTTATTATATAAAGTCAGTGTACCATATCACCCAAGGAAATTCAACAAATGAACAAAGTGAAAAGTATTCCCACTCATTGTCAAAAGCCGCCGGATATGGTAGAATTATCAGTAAGCATGCAATCAGGTAGGTGACAGTATGAAAGTAGTAATCCTTGCCGGCGGGTTTGGAACACGCATCAGCGAAGAGAGCGTTCTCAAACCCAAACCCATGGTGGAGATCGGCGGCAAACCCATTCTGTGGCATATCATGAAAGGGTATGCCCATTACGGCTACACCGATTTCATCATCTGCGCCGGGTACAAGCAGGATGTGATCAAGCAGTATTTCTTTGACTACTATCTGCACAACGCGGATGTTTCCTTTGATCTGGCCACCAATTCCATGCAGGTGCTGAACTCGCACGCCGAGCCCTGGAAGGTGACGGTGGTGGACACCGGTCTGAACACCATGACCGGCGGCCGCATCAAGCGGGTGCGCCCCTATGTGGGGGAGGAGCCGTTTATGCTGACCTACGGCGACGGTGTGTCCGACATCGACCTGAACGAGCTGGAGCGCTTCCACCGTGCCCACGGCAAGGCGGTGACCATGTCCAGCTACAATGTGGGCCAGCAGTTCGGGGTGCTGGATGTGGATGACACCGGTCTGGTGACCGGGTTCCGGGAAAAGCAGGAGATGGACGGCAGCATGATCAACATCGGGTTCATGGTCTGCAACCCGGAGATCTTTGATGCCATCGAAGGGGACGAGACCGTCCTGGAAAAGAAACCGCTGGAGACCCTGGCCGCCCGGGGGCAGCTGCAGAGCCGCTGCCACGGGGGATTCTGGAAATGCATGGACACCGTGCGGGACAGAAACCAGCTGGAAAAACTGTGGGCGGAAGGCAAGGCGCCCTGGAAAGTGTGGAACGACTGATGCTGGACCTGAATTTCTTTGCAGGCAAACGGGTGTTTGTGACCGGGCATACCGGGTTCAAGGGAACCTGGCTGTGCCGGATGCTCACCGGCGCCGGTGCCCTGGTCACCGGATACAGCCTGGAACCGCCCACCGACCCTGCCCTGTTCCGCATGGCGGATCTGGACGGAAAGATGACCAGCGTCATCGGGGACATCCGGGACATGGACGCTCTGAAGGCGGCCTTTGAGCAGGCAAGACCGGAGATCGTGCTGCATCTGGCAGCACAGCCCATTGTGCGGGACAGCTATAAGGACCCGCGCTACACCTACGAGACCAACGTGATGGGCACCGTGAACCTGCTGGAATGCGTGCGCACGGCGGCGCAGCCGCCCCGTTCGGTGCTCAATGTCACCACCGACAAGGTATACGAAAATAAGGAATGGCACTGGGGTTACCGGGAAAATGAGCCTCTGGACGGATACGATCCGTACTCCAACAGCAAGAGCTGCTCCGAACTGGTGACCCACAGCTATAAATGCAGTTTTCTGGACGGCATGGGGGTGGCGGTGTCCACCGCCCGGGCCGGCAATGTCATCGGCGGCGGGGATTTCGCCAATGACCGGATCATTCCGGACTGCATCCGTGCCATGGCCAAGGGCGAGGCGATCGGGGTGCGCAATCCCTATTCGACCCGCCCTTATCAGCATGTGCTGGAACCGCTGGCGGTGTATCTGATGATCGCCAGGGCCCAGTATGAGGACCCGGCCTTTGCGGGATATTACAATGTGGGCCCGGACGAATGCGACTGCGTCACCACCGGGGATCTGGTGGACCTGTTCTGCCGCTGCTGGGGCGAAGGCGCCCGGTGGGAGAACCGCGCCGAAGCCAATGCCCCCCACGAAGCCAACTTCCTCAAGCTGGACTGCAGCAAGCTCAAGGCTACTTTCGGCTGGCATCCCCGCTGGCATATAGAGGAGTGCATGCGCATGACCTGCCGTTTCGGCAAGGTCTGGCTGGCAGGCGGGGATATCCCGGCGGAGATGGATGCGGAGATCGCGGAATTCCTGCACGGATGCTGATGACAGAGGAGAACACAGACAAGGTGAAAAAGCAACAGGAAACACTGAAAAGAAATGTCCGCGCTCTCACGGGGGCGGCCTGGTTCTGGTGGATACTGCTGGCAGTGGCACTGGCGGCGGCCGTGGGCTATCTGAAGGTCACGCTGCTGGCGCCGCTGGGCGGGGACGATCAGATCAACAACCTCAGAGCTTACTACGAACTGAAGCACGGTTCCGTGTGGGAGCTGATGAAACAGGAAGCGGCCGGCGTCTGGCAGGCCCTTACCCTGCAAAGCGGCCGCTTCTTTCCTTTTTCCACCCTTCCCATGCCCCTGCGCTACTGGTTCAAGGGCAATATTGAACGGTACCGGCTGTTCATCATCGGCCACACCCTGGTGGATGCGGCCCTGCTGGGACTGCTTGTGAACAAAGCCACCGGCAACAAACGTCTGGGGGGAGCGGCCTTTGCACTGCTGCCCTTGATGCTCTGCCTGTGGAGCGACCATTCCATCAATGGCATGTACAGCTATGAAGCAATGCCGCAGATGGTGTTGGCGCCGGCGCTTCTGGCGGCGCTGTGCATGGTGGCCCTGCACAAAAGCGGTCACATCCGCTGGGCGCTGCTGGGGGCTTTCATGACCTTTTACGCCTGCGGCACCTATGAAATCGGATACAGCTATATCCTGATGCTGGGGGTGCTGGCACTGCTGCTGGAGCCCCGGTTCTGGCGGGCGGTGCGCCTGGGCCTGCCTTTCCTGGCAGGCGAGCTGGTGGCACTGTTCTATCATGTGGCCAGTTCCCGTCTGAATGCGGTGGAAGCTGGCTATGAAGGCGTGGCGGTCTCCCTGGAGCCGCAAAAGATCCTGCAAACCTGGCTGTACCAGATGTCCGACGGGTTTCCTCTGAACGCACTGCTGTTTGGCAATGTGAAAGTGCAGCAGGTGCTGGCAGGGGATGTGCTGTGGGCGCTGCTGCTGGCACTTGTCTGTGTGGCGTTTTTTCTGTTGGGCAAGCCTTCCCTGACAGGACGTCAGGCCGTATGGCTGCTTTTCATGGGCGCTGTCATGGTGGCGGGACCTGCCTTCATGATTGCGCTGTCCAGCAAATATCAGAACAACAACTGGATCACCCCGGTCAGTGCCTATATCCCGGCGGCGGTGGAATCCTTTGGTGTGGCGGTGATGCTGCTGGCCGTGCTGACGGTTCTGTTCCAGTGGGCGCGCACCCGCTCCTGCGGAGGGGTGCTGTCGCTGGCGATGGGGGCGGTGGTCCTGGTCGGGCTGACGGCCTGCGGGACTTTTCAGCATGCGGCCACCCGGGAACGGTATGACAACGGACAGCGCGCCACCTACGAATTCCTGTGCGACAGCGTGGAGGCAGGACTGGCGGGGGATGTGCCCCAGGATTCGCCCCTGGTGTGCGAGTTCAATGTCTGGGGCGGCGATAAGGGCGCCCAGGAGGCCTTCTTCCTGCGGTACGGCGACTGCAGCCGCAATGCCTACCATGTGGATGTGTGGGAAAACGATCCCCAGCCCAACGGCGAACCCATTTACTTTTTGTGCTATGCCCGCGATTACGAAGGATATGACGTGGCGTGGGTGGCACATGTCACCGACGATATGACCCGCTATGCGGACAGCGTAAAGGTCTACATCCAGGGGGACAAGGTCCCGGCAGATGCCACTTTGCGCTATCTCACCCAGGAGGCAGACGGCAGCGAGACAGAGCATGAAGTGAACCTTCAGGAGCTGACCCAGACCGTGCCGGATGCCAACGGAGATTATTTTGTTACGCTTCAGGGGGAAAACATCGTTTCCCGGCGCATCAGCCTGTGGCCCTGAAAAACAAGGGGAAAGAGGGATATACAAGCCATGAATTCTGACCTGAACTGTCGGGCAAACAGCTTTTTTCTGGCCACGGCGGCGGCCATGGCAGCGCTGTGCGCAGCGCTGTATACATTTGGTGCCACCGACCAGAGCAGCCAGCTGATCCGGGTCTATCTGTGCATCGCCGGTGCGCTGGTGCTGCAGATGCTCCTGTATCACGGGCTGGTCTGGCTGCACCGCCGCGGGCTGCCGTCGCTGCCCGCACTGCGCTGGGGCGCAGCCGTGGTGGGTGCCGTGGTATTTGCGGCGGGGCTGGCCGCTCTGGTTTCCCGCTTCCCCGTGGATGGCGTCTGGACCGGGTTCCCCGCTTGGCTGATGCTGGGGGCAATCGCCGTGTTCGCCTTCATGCTGTGGCCCTGGCTGACCGGCACGGAACAGAAGACACAGAGCTGGCTGCCTGTGGCGGGCATCTACCTGTTTGCGATCTTTTCCTATGCCGCGGTGTGCTATGTGCCCAATCTGCTCAACGGCAGCGGCCATCAGATTCACCATGTCACCGCGGTCACCCAGAGCATCTACAATGCGGCGTTCAGTGAACCGTACACCATCCGTACCACCGGCATGTACGGCCATTATGCCATCTTTTTCTGGCCCTTCCTGCATTTGTTCGGCCACAAAGCCCAGACGGTGGCTTTGCTGCTGGCGCTGTGCGGCGTCATAACGCAGACGCTGCTGGCCGCCATCCTGCTGAAAACCGTGCGCTCCCGGGCTTTGGCTGCCCTGGCCCTTCTGGCGTCGGCCTGCGTGACGGCCAATATGGAGACAGCCTATTTACAGACCATCCCCCTGCGGCATCTGTGGCCGCTGGCCGTCCTGCTGTATACCCTGCACTGTGTGGACAAGGGCGGGTTCAGCCTTCGCCGGATGTCGGCGGGATATCTGCTGTGCTGCCTTGCCATTGTGTGGAACACCGACAGCGGCCTGGTGGCCACGGCGGCATTTTCCCTCTTCATCTGGCTGTGGGGCTGGCGCCGTCAGAAACCCTATGCCCGGTCCATGTGGAAGGTCTACCTGCAGACGGTGGCGGGAAGTGCGGCGGCGGTGGCCGGCATGATGGCCATTGTGAACCTGTACAACCTGCTGTGCGGCGGTCCGCTGATCCTGCGGGCCTGCTTCTATCCGCTGCTGGGCGGGCAGGGATACACCCAGGGACTGTCCTCCAATCTGCTGAACAGCGACGGCATTTCCTGGCTGCTGCCCATTCTGCTGTTCAGCGGCTGCATCCTTCTGGGACTGACGGTGACATCCTGGCTTCCCATTGCTCCCGACCGGCAGGCGGAACCCCGTTTCTTCCTGGCACTGTTCGGTGTTATGGGCATCGGCCAGAGCTATTACTACTTCAACCGCGCTGCTGCGGGGACCATGTGCATCCAGCCCTATCAGATCCTTTGCATGGCGGTGCTGGCATCCCTGGTACTGCCCGCGGCGAAGGAATCCCTGCAGGGCCGTGCCGTCTGGCAGGGCGCCCTGGCCGGCGTCGGCGGCTTCATGACGGTGGCGCTGTGCGGGCTGTCCCTTGCCGCGGTGATCGATGTGGTGCCGGTTTTGTCCCAACGGATCGAGACCGGGACCTACTCCATGCAGTCTTTGCTGGATGTGGCGGCCGAGGTGGAGGCCAAGGTCCCGCAGAATACCTACGCCCTGGGCTACTTCACCCAGGAAATATATGCCCAGCTGGGCTGGGACCCGGGCTATCATGAGCGGGATGTCTCGGATATCCAGTGCGATATCCGGGCGGCCAAGGAGACCAACGACGAAACGGCACTGGCCATGCTGGCCGATGTCAACAGCCAGAACGCGGTGCTCATCCATCCCTGGCAGATGGGCGCCATTCAGGATAACAACGAACTGGTGCCGGAATTCGGGATCCCGGAAAGCGAGCCGGTGGTGTATTACTGCTCCCGCAATGTGCAGATCCCGTCGGCCTTCTCCACCGAAAACCTGGGCAAGAATTCCCTGCCCATCTACCAGACCAAGGCCACCGGCATCAACCGGCGGGAAAAGCAGTACAACTTTGAGACGGTCTCACAGGCCGATCTGCTGCTGGCCGCCGATGCCATCCACGAAAAGGGCTTTGTGCTGCGGGTGGACACGGACGATGAGCTGTTCAGCAGCAACGGACAGGAGCAGTTTACCATTGAAGTGCTCCTGGACGGCACTTCGGTGGGGACCCTGGACGTACAGGCGGCCCGGGACCCCCAGCACCTGGAAATGACGGCGCCGGCGTCCGCCATGCCGGCGATCCCCGAAGACGGGCTGTACCGGGTGGAACTGGTCTGCCACACGGTGGAGGAAGTATCCGAAAGCACCGTCATGTATTATCTGACCTACGCCGGAGCGCCGGCTGAATAAACCCATGATACGGCTCCCTGCGGAGTCTGTTTGAAACGAAGGAGGACACCATGCAGAAAACCTGGTCCAGCGAAGCCGAAGCCCGTGAACAGATCAAGGCCCTTGTGGCGCAGTATTACCACGATTTCAAGGAAAAGAAAGAGGAGTTCCGCCCCGGAGACCGCATCACCTATGCGTCCCGCGTCTTTGACGAAAAAGAGATGTGCGCCCTCACCGATGCGACGCTGGATTTCTGGCTCACCACCGGCCGGTTTGCGGATGAATTTGAAAAAGAATTCGCCCGGTGGATCGGCGTGCGTTTTGCCAATCTGGTGAACAGCGGCTCCTCCGCCAACCTCATCGCCTTCATGGCCCTGACCGCTCCCGAACTGGGGGACCGCCAGATCAAGAAAGGGGACGAGATCATCACGGTGGCCTGCGGGTTCCCCACCACTGTCACCCCGGCACTGCAGTACGGCGCGGTGCCGGTGTTTGTGGACGTGACCGTGCCCCAGTACAACATCGACGTGACCCGGCTGGAAGCGGCCCTTTCCCCCAAGACCAAGGCGGTCATGATCGCCCACACCCTGGGCAATCCCTTTGACCTGAGCGCCGTCAAGGCCTTCTGCGACAAGCACAACCTCTGGCTGGTGGAGGACAACTGCGATGCCCTGGGCACCCAGTACACCATCAACGGCGAGACCCGGTTCACCGGCACCTGGGGGGACATCGGCACCTCCAGCTTCTATCCGCCCCACCACATGACCATGGGCGAAGGCGGCTGTGTCTACACCAATAACCCCCTGCTCAACCGGCTCATCAAGAGCTACCGGGACTGGGGCCGGGACTGCGTGTGCCCCTCCGGCCACGACAACTTCTGCGGCCACCGCTTTGACGGCCAGTACGGTGAACTGCCCTTCGGCTACGACCATAAGTATGTGTACAGCCATTTCGGCTACAACCTCAAGGTCACCGACATGCAGGCGGCCGTCGGCTGCGAGCAGCTGAAAAAGTTCCCCGCCTTCATCGAGCGCCGCCGCCATAACTGGGACCGTCTGCGGGCGGCGCTGGAGCCCGCGGCGGACAAGCTCATCCTGCCCGAACCGGCGGCCAACAGCCGGCCGTCCTGGTTCGGCTTCCTGATCTCGGTGCGGCCGGAAAGCGGCCTGGACCGCAACGCCATGACCCGGTATATCGAGTCCAAGAACGTGCAGACCCGGCTTCTGTTCAGCGGCAACCTGATCAAGCATCCCTGCTTCGACCAGATCCGCGGCACCGACGCCTACCGGGTGGCGGGCGAGCTGACCAACACCGATTTCATCATGAACAACACCTTCTGGGTGGGCGTGTACCCCGGCATGACCGACGCCATGATCGACTATATGGCCCAGGTCATTCTGGAAGCGGCACAGGCGTAACGATCGTATTCCCTATCAGAAAAAGGATTTCTTATGGATTACAGAAGGCAGGCGGCCATCAATTCCATGGGGTCGGTGGTCCTGATGTTCGGGCAGTGGCTGATCTCGGTGTTGCTGGTGCGGATGTCCGGTTATGAGGATGCGGGCGTTTTTTCGCTGGCTATGACAGTGTCCAACGTGTTCAGCTTCTTTGCCAACTATGGACTGCGGAACTATCAGGTATCGGATGTGGAGGGCCGGTTCACACAAGGGCAATATATCCTTACCCGTGTGCTTACGGCACTAGCGTCCAGTGTGGCCTGCGCGGTATATCTGTTGGCTGCTGGGGGGTATTCCCCGCTGGAGCGCTGGGCGATCCTGTTGTACCTGTTGTACAGCAATATAAATGTGTTGAGCGACACACTGCTTGGATCTCTGCAGCTGCATGAACGGTTGTATATCAACGGCTACTCCAACATGATGCGTGGTACAGTGTGTTTTTTGGCATTCGTGGGCACGTATCTTGCAGTACATAATCTGCTAGCGGCGTTGACGGTCATGTGCCTAGCTACGTTGCTGTTGGCGGTATTGTATGACTGGCGGTGCTTCCGCAAGGTGGAAACCATAGCGTTGTGGAAGCGCGGGGACTGGAATGCTGCTGTCCGGCTGTTGCGTGTGTGCTTTGCACTGATGCTTTCCAACATTTTTCCGGTGATCACCACCGCACTGCCGCGGCGTTCGATTCAAAAGCTGGCAGGCACGGAACAGCTTGGGTATTTTTCTTCTGTCTTTACCCCCACGGTGCTTATCACCACCTTGGTGCCTGCTATCGTCATCGCACTGGTACCCCGGTTTGCGGATGCATGGAACCGCCGAGATCGCAGCAGCCTTCTCCGGCTGGTGGGGCACACTTATGTCTTTACCACAGGTTTTGTGCTTCTGGCGGAACTGGCTGCCGTGGTGGCCGGCCGATTTGTCATGCGGCTGATTTTCGGGGCAGAGATCCTGCAGTACTATGACCTTTTGTACTGGGCTATCCTGGCAACAGGCATCAATGCGCTGACTTCCTGCGGCAATGCGATCCTGGTGGCCATCGGCAGCAACCGGGCGGTGGCCGTGGGGGCTGGGGTGGCCGTGGCCGCCACACTGGTTTTGTCAGACACGCTGGTCCGTGTGCAGGGAATTAACGGTGCCGCTTATGTGCTGGCTTTTGCCTATGCGCTTCAGGCCGTTATACAAACGATTGTGTTCCTTACGAAAATTTTGATTCGAAAGCAGAAGGTACAGTAAAGAGATGTGGCAGTATTTGGAAATGAGGGCTGGATTTTGAAACATGGGAAACCGATTGTGATTGATGGACGGCAGCTGTGCGGCGAAACAGGCGGTGTACAGAGATTTATCCGGGAAATCCTGCAAGAACTGGATCAGATTTCTCCGCCGGACAAATACGAGATTCTTGTCCCGCCGGATGCAGAAGATCTGCCGGCGTATAAAAACCTTGCGATACGGCGGTACGGGGCTTTAAAAGGGCTTGTCTGGGAGCAGATCTGCCTGCCGTGGTATCTGCTGACGCGACGCCGGTTCGGGGTGTTTCCCTGCACCATTGTGCCGATGCTCTATCCCCATGGTCTGGCAATTCTGCACGATGTTATGATCGCGAAACTGCCGGAACTGCGGCAGTCCATTGAAAGCCCCTTCGCCCGTTGGATGCTGCTGCTGAACTATCGGATCGCAGCAAAACGGGCATCGGTCCTTGCTACGGTTTCGGAATTCAGCAAGCAGGATATAGCGGAACTGTACCATGTTCCTAAGGATCGGATTTATGTGATCGGCAATGCATGGCAGCACATCCGCCGGGTGGGAACGGATGAATCCTGGCGGGAAGCTTATCCACAGCTGAAGGACGGAGAATACTATTTCTCTCTTTCTGCCAACCGCAAACAAAAGAATTTCAAGTGGATCCTGGAAACGGCCAAACGAAATCCGGACCGCTATTTTGCCATTGCCGGCTGCCAGGAAGAATGGCAGAAGAACGTTGAATTTGACGCTCCGAACATTCTTCACCTTGGGTATATATCGGATGAGATGATCCGTTCGCTCATCGAACATTGCCGTGCATTCCTGTTCCCTTCTTTCTATGAAGGCTTCGGGATACCTCCCATGGAAGCATTGGCACTGGGCGCCAAAATCGTGATTGCCAGAGCTTCCTGTCTGCCGGAACTGTACCGGGATAGCGCATACTATGTGGATCCCTTTGATTATAATGTGGACCTGGACAAATTGCTGGTGCAGGAAGTGGAACCCGCCTCAAAGGTGCTGGAACGTTTCGGGTGGGATATTTCTGCCCGTAAAATGGACCGGATCTGCACAGAAATGGCCGGCATCCAGGAATAAACCCGAAGCAAGGTTCCCGCGGTGATTGTGCCCGATCAAATATCAAGTAAAGGATGGTTGCTTCTTATGCGTCAGCGTCTGGCCGATTATGTGGCCGATTTCTTGTGCGCCCACGGTGTCACCGATGTGTTTTCGGTGGTGGGCGGCGGTGCCATGCACCTGAATGATGCTTTCGGGCACCATCCCGGTCTGCATGTGACCTACAACCACCATGAACAGGCCTGCGCCATGGCGGCGGAGGCCTACGCTCGGCTGGACAACCGCATCGCGGCGGTGTGCGTCACCACCGGCCCGGGGGGCACCAACGCCCTGACCGGCGTGCTGGGGGGCTGGCTGGACTCCATCCCCATGTTCGTGGTCTCCGGGCAGGTACGGTACGACACCACCGCCCGCTATGCCATGCAGTTCACCGACGGCCTGCCCCTGCGGGCGGTGGGGGACCAGGAATACGACATCGTGAAGTCGGTCACCCCCATGACCAAATACGCCGTCATGGTGGAGGACCCCACCCGCATCCGCTATATCCTGGAGAAGGCCTGGCACCTGGCCACCACCGGACGCCCCGGCCCGGTGTGGGTGGACATCCCGGTGAACTACCAGGGCGGCTACATCGAGACCGATACCCTGGAAGGCTACGACCCCGCCGAGGACGACGCCAAGCTGCCCCCGCCGGTGGAGGACGCCACCATTCAGCAGGTGCTGGACCTGATCGCCGGCGCCCAGCGCCCGGTGTTCCACGCCGGATACGGCATCCGGCTGTCCGGGGCGTACGATGCCTTCCGCTCGGTGGCCGAAAAGCTGAACATCCCCATCGTCACCTACTGGAACGCGGTGGACCTCATCGAGGACGACAACCCCCTGTACTGCGGCCGTGCCGGCAACATGGGCGACCGCCCCGGCAACTGGGCCATCCAGAATGCCGACCTGATCCTGGCCGTGGGCACACGCATCTCCATCCGGCAGGTGGGCTATAACTGGAAAACCTGGGCCCGGGCGGCCAAGGTCATCATGGTGGACATCGACCCGGCGGAACTGAAAAAGCATACCCTCCATGTGGAGATGCCGGTCTGGGCGGACGCGGCGGATTTCCTGGGAAAACTGGACGCCGCCGCCGCGCCCCTGGCCCCGGTGTGCCGTCAGGAATCCTGGCTGGAGACCTGCCGCCGCTGGAAGCGGGACTACCCGGCCGTACTGCCCCGTCAGTGGGAGGAGAACGGCCAGACCGCCAACGTCTACGCCTTTGTGCGGTACCTGAGCAGCCGCCTGCCGGAGAACAGCCTGACCGCCGTGTCCAACGGCGCCTGCTGCGTGGTGGGCAACCAGGCCTACGTCATCCAGAAAGGCAGCCGCATGGCCAACAACAGCGCCGTGGCCAGCATGGGCTACGGTCTGCCCGCCGCCATCGGCACCTGCATCGGCGGGGGCCGCCGGACCACCATCTGCCTGGAAGGGGACGGCTCCATCATGATGAACCTGCAGGAACTGCAGACCATCCTGACCAACCGCCTTCCTGTCAAGATCTTCCTCATCAACAACCAGGGGTATCATTCCATCCGGCTGACCCAGAACAACCTGTTCAAGGAACATTGCAAGGTGGGCATCGGGCCGGAATCCGGGGACCTGTCCTTCCCCGAATACAAAAAGCTGGCCGAAGCTTTCGGCTACCCCTACCTGTGCGCCCACTCCAACGCCGAAATGAAGGAGGCGGTGGACCAGGCCCTGGCCATGGACGGCGCGGTTTTCTGCGAGATCTTCACCGATACCCGGCAGGTCTGGGAACCCAAGAGCAGCACCAAGCGTCTGCCTGACGGCACCCTGGTCAGCCCGCCGCTGGAGGACCTGGCCCCCTTCCTGCCCCGGGAGGAACTGGAGCGGAACATGTTCATCCCCCTGATGCCGGAAGAATAAGGAGGCGCCTGCCATGGAACGTACCCTGAAAACTGCCGTGGTCACCGGCCCCACCGGCGCCATCGGCACGGCGCTGTGCCAATGCCTTTTGGACCACGGCCTGACCGTGTACGCGGTCTGCCGCCCGGGCAGCCCCCGGGCCGCGTCCCTGCCGGAAAGCGGGAATCTGTACAAGGTGGACTGTGACGCCGCCGACTACGCCTCCCTGCCCCGCAAGGTGGGGCAGGCCGATGCCTTCTTCCACTTTGCCTGGGCCCATACCATCGGCCCCGGCCGCAATGATATGCCCGCCCAGATCGACAATATCCGGTATACCATCGACGCGGTGCGGGCGGCCGCCGCCCTGGGCTGCCGGGTCTTTGTGGGGGCGGGCAGTCAGGCGGAGTATGGCCGGGTGGAGGGCATGCTGGAACCGGCGACCCCCGCCAACCCGGAAAACGGCTACGGCATGGCCAAGCTGTGTGCTGGCCTCATGAGCCGGACCGAGGCCGCCGCCCTGGGGATGGACCATGTGTGGGCCCGGGTTCTCTCGGTGTACGGGCCCCACGACGGCCCCGCCACCATGATCTCCGGGACCATCCGGGCTCTGCTGGCCGGACAATGCCCGCCCCTGACCCAGGGGGAACAGAAGTGGGATTACCTCTACTCCGCCGACGCCGCCGAGGCCTTTTACCGTATGGCCCGCAGCGGCCAAAACGGGGCGGTCTATCCCCTGGGCAGCGGACAGGCCCGCCCGCTGCGGGAATACATCCTGGCCCTGCGGGATGCCATCGATCCCGCCCTGCCCCTGGGATTCGGGCAGGTGGCCTACGGGCCGAACCAGGTCATGTACCTGCAGGCGGACATTGCCCCCCTGACGCAGGACACCGGCTTTGTGCCCCGGACCGGATTTACAGAAGGAATCCGCAAAACCATTGAATGGGTGAGGAAGGATAACCATGGCTAAAAAAGTGATCTCGGTGATGATCCCGACCTACAACGAGGAGGAAAACGCCCGCCCCATCTATGAGGCGGTGCGGGACGAGCTGCAGAAAAGCCTGCCCCAGTATGATTATGAGATCCTCTTCATCGACAACAAGAGCCAGGACAGGACCCGGACCATTATCCGGGAGATCTGCGCCCAGGACAAGCATGTAAAGGCCATCTTCAACTGCAAGAATTTCGGCCAGTTCAACAGCCCCTACTACGGCATGATCCATACCAGTGGGGACTGTACCATCACCATCTGTGCCGACTTCCAGGACCCGGTGGAGATGATCCCCAAGTTCGTGGCCGAATGGGAAAAGGGCTACAAGATCGTCATCGGCAAAAAGACCAAGAGCCAGGAGAACGGCCTGGTCTATTTCCTGCGGGGCTGTTACTACAAGACCATCCGCAAGATGTCCAGCGTGGAGATGATCGAGCAGTTCACCGGCTTCGGTCTGTACGACAAGAGCTTCATCCGTACGCTGCGGGACCTGCATGATCCCACCCCTTTCATCCGGGGCATCGTGGCCGAACTGGGCCCCGAGCGCAAGGAGATCGAATACGAACAGCCCCGCCGCCGTGCCGGCAAGACCCACAACAACTGGTACAGCCTGTTCGATGCCGCCATGCTCAGCTTTACCAGCTACACCAAAGTGGGCATGCGGGTGGCCGAATTCTTCGGCTTCGGGGTGGCGTTCATCAGCTTCTGCTTCGGCCTGTTTTTCCTGATCGCCAAGCTGGTTTCCTGGCAGAGCTTCGCCGCCGGGTATGCCCCCACCATGATCGCCGTCTTTTTCATGGGCGGCGTCCAGCTGGCCTTCATGGGATTTCTGGGTGAGTACATCATGGCCATGAACACCCGCATCATGAACCGGCCTCTGGTGGTGGAGGAAGAACGTCTGAATTTTGAGGATGACGCTCACAAAGCGTGCGAGGAAACGACCTGATGCACAAGAACATGCAAAAACGCAGCCCTGCGGATGATCTTCTCTGGCTGGGCGTTGCCCTGGCGGTGTGCCTGGCGGTGGAATATGTGAGCTTCGGCCTGTCCCGGATAGACTGGTCGGTGCCGCTGCTGTACGGCGGGGATGGAGTCACCGGCGTTCTGTCGGTGAAGGAGATGCTGCAGGGGGGCGGCCTCAACGGCTGGCCCTTCTATGAGCCGGATTCCCCCTACCAGGCCAACTACAGCATGCTGTACACCCTGTTCATCCGGTTCTGCGGGCTGTTTACCCGGGACTTTGCCCTGGTGTTCAACCTGTATGTGCTGGTGATCCCCCTGGTCACCACCCTCAGCGCCTACTGTGTGTTCCGGGCCCTTTCCCTGCGGGGAACGGTGTCGGCGGCGGGGGCGGTCACCTTCGGGCTGTGCCCCTATGTGCAGCAGCGGCTGGTCGGGCACATGGGCCTGGCCGCCTGTGAATGTATCCCGCTGCTGGTGCTGCTCTGCTTCTGGTGCGTGGAGGACGACCGGTTCCTTCGCCCGGGAAAAGGCTTCTTCCGGTACAGGCGCAACTGGCTGGCCCTGTTGTTTGCCTGGCTCATCGCCAACAACGGCATGATCTATTATCCCTTCTACGGCTGCTTTTTGCTGTGCATCACGGCCCTGTGTCTGCTGTTACGGGAGCGCAGCTGCAAAGCGCTGCTGGCCCCCGTCATCGCGGTGGGGGAGATCGGCTTCTGGGTGGCGGTGGCCTTTGTGCCTGCGGTCATCGGCGCCCTGGTGGGGGCGGGCGGCTCGGTCACATCCGGGGCGGTGCGCGGCACCATCGGCGGGGATATCTACGGCATGCGCATCAGCAGCCTGCTCCTGTCCCCCAACGGGTACGGCATCGGCAAGATCGCCGCTCTCATCACCAAATACCGGGATACCCTGGCCAAGGATGAGGGCATCATGTTCAACGAGAACGCCATGGGCTACCTGGGCATTCTGGGGGTGCTGGGATTCCTGCTGCTGCTGGCGGTGCTGTTCACCGGCATCCGGTGGGACCGCAAACCGAGCCTTTCCGGCCGGCTGTGGCTGCTGGCCCGGCTGAACCTGGCCGCTGTGCTGCTGGGCACCATCTCCGGGTTCGGGGCGCTGGTCACCATTGCGGTACGGCTCATCCGGGGACATACCCGCATCAGCTCCTACATCGCCTTTTTCTGCATCCTGGCCGCGGCCCTGTGTGCGGAAGAACTGCTGCGCCGCCTGCGGGGAAAACGGCTGGCGGCGGCAGCGGTGTGCCTGGCCCTGGTCTTCGGGTACGGGTTCTGGGAGCAGCAGGGCTTTTTCCGGCCGGATTACGCCGGCGTGCAGGAAACATGGGCCAGTGACGACGCCTTTGTGCAGCAGATCGAGGCGACCTCCGGGGCGGACGCCGTGGTCTACCAGCTGCCCTATATGAAATCCTTCGAGAACGGCCCCGTCCACAAGATGGCCGACTATACCCTCTACCGCGGGGTGCTGCATTCCGACACCCTGCGCTGGAGCTACGGCGCGGCGGACGGCAGCGAAAACGATATCTGGAACAAGGCCACCAGCGAACTGGACCCCGCCGCCATGGTGGCGGAACTGCGGGCCCGGGGTGTGGGAGGCATCTACATCGACCGGGACGGCTACGAGGAGGCCGACTGGCAGGCGCTGGAATCCGCCTTGTGTGAAGCGGCGGGTGTGGAAGCGCCGCTGGTGAGCGAACAGGGAACCCTGAGCTACATTCCTCTTTCCTGATTAAAAAACCACCCCTGCCGGGCATGGGCCCCCAGGGGTGGTTTTGTTTGTGTTCAGTTTTCTTCCGTTACCGGGTGCTTGACCAGAGCCAGCATCCCGGCGGTCAGGGCAGAACCCAGGAGCAGGGCGCCCAGCAGTAGCCAGGGCTTTTCTGCCAGGGGCAGCAGGTACAGACCGCCGTGGGGGGCCGGTACACCGCACCCGAAGAGCATGGACAACGCCCCGGCCAGGGCCGACCCTGCCATGCAGCTGGGGATCACCCGCAGCGGGTCCCGCAGGGCGAAGGGCAGGGCACCCTCGGTGACAAAGGAAGCGCCCAGCAGATAGTTCATCAGGGAGGAATGCCGTTCCGCCTTGTTGAACCGGCTGGGGAACAGGGTGCAGGCCAGTGCCACGCCCAGGGGCGGGACCATGCCGCCCAGCATGACCGAAGCCATGAAGCGTTCCTGGCCAGCGCCCAGGGTGACGGTGCCGAACAGGTAGGCTGCCTTGTTCACAGGCCCGCCGAAATCCACCGCCATCATGCCACCCAGCACAGCTCCCAAAACGATGCTGCTGCCGCCCCGCATGGATTCCAGGCACTGGTACAGCCAGTCGTTGAAGTGGCCCAGGGGCGGATTGATGGCGGTGACCATGAACAGGGCCATGATGGTCAGACCCAGTACAGGGTAGAGCAGGGTGGTTTTGAGGGGGTCCAGTCCGGCCGGGAACCGGCTGAACAGCTTGCGCAGACCCCGGATGACCCAGCCGGATACGAACCCGGCCAGAAGGGCGCCCCAGAACCCGGAGGAGATCCACTCACTTTCCGGGCCGATGGTCATGCCCAGGTAGGCCAGATAGCCGCCCATCATACCGGGCAGCAGGGCGGCCGGACCGGCCATGGCGCTGCCCACAAAGCCCGCCATGATGGGATACATCATGCGGAAGGTGAGCTGCCCCACCTGGGTGACCAGCCAGGACAGGGAGGTGCCGCTGCCGAAGGTCAGGTCCCCCACATTGGCCCGGTCCAGGAAATACCCCAGCGCGATCAGGATGCCGCCGCCGGTGACGAAGGGGATCATGTGATTGATGCCGTTCATCAGGTGCTGGTACACATGGCGTCCCCGGGTGCGCAGTCCGTCCCGGGCCTCCGACAGCGGCGGGAAAAAGCTGTCCTCCTCCCGGCCGCCGGGATTCATCACCGGAACACCGCCGGAAACCGCCCGCCGCAGCAGGGCCTCCGGCTGGCGCAGGGCTTCGGCCACCGGCACAATGAGCACCGGCTTGCCGGCAAACCGGTTCAGGTCCACCGTGCGGTCAGCCGCCACCACAATGCAGCTGGCGGCGTCAATCTCCGCCGGCGTCAGCACATTCTGGGGTCCGTCGGCGCCGTTGGTCTCCACCTTGAGGGAGATGCCCATGGCAGCCGCCTGACGTTCCAGGGCTTCCGCCGCCATGAAGGTGTGGGCCACCCCCATGGGGCAGGCCGTTACCGCCAGCACCGAGCAGGGCCCCTGGGCCGGCTGCGGCTCGTGGGGCGGCGGGTCCCCCGCCGCGGCGGGGGTCTCCCGGGCGGCAATGACCTGCAAAAAGGCTTCGGGGGTGGGGGCCTCCATCAGTTGGGTGCAGAAATCCGGTTCCAGCAAAAGCCGGGCCAGATCGGCCAGCACCGCCACATGCAGGTTGGCGTCGGTGTCCGGCACCGCGATCTGGAAGATCAGCCGCACCGGGGCGCCGTCCAGGGCGCCGTAGTCCAGGTCCTCGCACAGGGTCATGGCGGCCAGGGCGGGCTTCTCCACGCCGGCACTTTTGGCGTGGGGGATGGCCACCCCGCCCCCCACGCCGGTGGAGCCCTGGGCTTCCCGGTCCAGGACTTCCCGCTCGTAGAGGGCCGCGTCACGCAGGCAGCCTCCGGCGTTGAGCAGCTCGGTGAGGGTGTGGATGGCAGCGGCTTTGTCGGCCGCTTTGGCCCCCAGCACAATGCGCTGCGGGCTCAGCAGTTCGGTGATGCGCATGATGATGTTTCCTGTTCCAAATGATTTTACGAAAACGGCGGCCCAGCCGCATAGGCGGGGCCGCCGTTCAAAATGGTTCTGTTGTGATACCGGATCAGTTCAGGATGGTCAGTTCGGTATCGGGATCGAACAGGTGGATCTTGTTGGCATCCATGGCCATGACGACCTTGCTGCCGCGGCGAGCCTTGGAGGTCGGGGCAACGCGAGCCATCAGGTTCTGGCCCTGATAGGTCAGGTACAGGTAGATCTCAGCGCCCATCAGTTCGGAAACTTCCACTTCGGCGTTGATCTTGGTATCGGGATGCTTGGCCAGGAATTCCTCGTCGTCCTTCATGTCTTCGGGACGGATGCCGACCTTCAGGGTCTTGCCGACGTAAGCGTCCAGCTTGCCGTCCGCGGTCTTGGCCTTGGGCAGAGGAATGTCGGTGCCGGCCAGGTCGATGATGTACTGGTCGCCGCTCTTCTTCAGGGTGCCGTCCAGGAAGTTCATCTGCGGGCTGCCGATGAAGCCGGCAACGAAGACGTTGCAGGGATAATCGTACAGGTTCTGCGGGGTATCGACCTGCTGGATGACGCCGTCCTTCATAACGACGATGCGGTCGCCCATGGTCATGGCCTCGGTCTGGTCATGGGTAACATAGATGAAGGTGGTGGCCAGCTTCTTGTGCAGCTTGATGATCTCGGTACGCATGGAGGTACGCAGTTTGGCGTCCAGGTTGGACAGAGGTTCGTCCAGCAGGAAGACCGCCGGGTTACGGACCATGGCGCGGCCCAGGGCAACACGCTGACGCTGACCGCCGGACAGAGCCTTCGGCTTACGGTCGAGCAGGTGTTCGATCTCCAGGATCTTGGCGGCTTCACGCACGCGCTTGTCGATCTCGTCCTTGGGCATCTTGCGCAGTTCCAGACCGAAAGCCATGTTCTTGTACACGGTCATGTGGGGGTACAGAGCGTAGTTCTGGAACACCATGGCGATGTCACGGTCCTTCGGGGGAACGTCGTTGATCAGGCGCTCGCCGATGTACATCTCGCCCTTGGAAATTTCTTCCAGACCGGCGATCATACGCAGGGTGGTGGACTTGCCGCAGCCGGAAGGACCGACGAAGACGATGAATTCCTTGTCAGCGATTTCCAGGTTGAAATCCTTGACGGCGGTGACATTGCCGGGATAGATCTTGTAGATATGACGGCAGCTGATACTGGCCATGATGGTACCCTCCAAATGGTTTTTTATTGACGCCTTGCGGCGCCTGTTTTTCTTGACAAACTTATAATATCAGCTTAGAATGGGAAAAGAAATAGTATTTTATTGATATAGGAGGCCAGAAATTGATATTTGACTGGACACGCTGCTGCCGCCCCTGCGAGACCCGGGAACTGCAGGGGGAAGACCCCCTGGTGCTGGACGGGGCGGGGCTGTGGACGGGGGTCCTTTCCAGCGGCGGCTGTACCCTGGAAGGCCCCGGCGCCGTGCAGACCACCGGCAGCTCGGGGGATATCCTGCTGGGGTTCGGCACCATCACCCTGCGGCCCCTCTCTCCCTGCCACCTGCTCTGCCTGCGCTTGGACGGGTCGGCGGTGACCGAATTCCTGCAGGGGCTGGCCGCGCCCCGCTTTGTGGACAGTGCCGCCTGTCCCACCGCCGCCGAACAGCTGGCCCGCCTGTGCAGCGCCCCCGCCCCGGAGGCCGGCGCCGCCCCGGACCCGGCCGTGGGTGCCGCGCCCTACGCCCTGCTGTGCGCCCTGGCCCACGCCGATGAGCCGCCCCGCCGCCTGTCGCCCCTGGTGGCGGAGGCGGTGGAGAGCATCCGCAACAATTATATGGCCCTGTATGGGGTGGAGGACCTGGCCCAGGCCCTGGGGGTGAGCAAGTGCCACCTGGTACGGGTGTTTTCGGCGGAGATGGGCATTTCTCCCGGGAAATACCTGACCCACACCCGCATCGAGGCGGCCAAGCTCCTGCTGCTGGACCGGGAGTACAACCTGGAAATGATCGCCAGCCTGTGCGGATTTTCCGGCGCCAACTATCTGTGCCGGGTTTTCCGGCGGGAGACCGGCACCAGCCCCGCCGCCTGGCGGGAGGCCGCCGCGCCCCATGCCGAGGTCAAGCGCCTGCCGCCCCGCCGCAATGAGATCTATGTGTGAATCCCCTGGGCAAAGGGGCAGCATTGTGCTACACTGAAAACCATAAGGAGGAATCAGCCCATGGACACGCTCAGATACATGCGGCGGCGGATCCTGTGCGCCCGCATCCCGGTCCTGCTGCTGACCCTGCTGCCGGCTCTGGGGCTGGCGGCGGCGGTGATGCCGGCACTGTGGCAGCTGGTGCAGGGACCGCGGGACCTGTACGCCATGACGCCGTCGGAGCTGGAAGGCGCCTATGCGGCGGCGGAGATCGACACCATCTGGGACTGGTACGCCGATACGGTGGTCACCGACGCCATCGGCGGGGAGACGGTCACCGCCCGGGAATATCTGGTGCCGCTGTCGGACGGCCGGACGTTCATCGGGGTGCAGGTGCCCGCCCGGATGATCCCGGCGGGGGACAGGGTGCTGGAACAGACCGGGCTGTGGCGCAGCAACCCCGCAGCCTACCTCTGGGACGGGTCCAGCCTCACGGTGCGGGGCGGGGTCCGGCCCATGGATGAGGAGACCCGGGAACTGTATTACGATTACCTGCAGCAGGTTTACGGGCTGTCCGGGGAGGAACTGGACAATTTCCTGCCGCTGGTGCTGGTCCAGGGCAAGGTCCGGGGGATGGACGGCGGCACCATCCTGCTGCTGGGGCTGGGGGCCATCGCCTTTTTTGCCCTGACGGGGGTGAACCTTTCCCGGGCCCTGCGGGACGCCCGCCTGCAGCAGATCACCGACTACTGCCGGAACCGTCCGTACCCGGAGGAACAGGTGCAGATCCTGGACGCGGTGGTCCATCTGGGCAAGGGGGAAAGGGTGCTGAGCGCCGAGGACGGATGGCTCATCAACCTGGAAGGCCCCCGCAGCTGGATGCTGCAGCATGAGGATGTGGCCTGGATCTATATCAGCCGGGTCAGACAGGTCCGCCATGGCTCCGCTTACCGGCTGCTGGTCTACAGCCGCAGCGAGCCGCCGGGACGCCGCTGCCACGAGATCTTTGTGCAAAGCGCGGAGGACGGACGGGAGCTCATCGACCAGCTTGTGCCGGTGCTGCCCGGGACCGTTTTCGGGTACAGCCCCGAACGGGAACAGGCCTACCGCCGGGACCCGGCCGGGTTCGGGCCGGTCTGCCGGCCGGGGGCCCCGCAGGAACCGTGAACAAAAAAATGCCCTGCCGCATCAGCGGCAGGGCTTTTTTCATGGCAAAAACCTTATTTTCTGGCGTAGAAGTTGTGGTCCGGGGGCAGGGGCAGTCCCGCGCCGGCGGCATACCAGGCGCACACCAGCCCGGTGATGCCCCAAAGGCCCATGGCAAGGCCTGTGGCCAGATCGGCAGGGCCGGACCGGCCCCACCAGAACTCAAAGACAGCCTGGGGCAGTTCGTGGCAGGTGCACACCAGAAAGGCGATCATCCCCCCGGCAAACACCGCGTGGCCCACCGGCAGGCCCGGGGTCAGGAAAACCCGCAGCACCATGGCCAGAAAGAGCAGGGCGGCGGCGCTGCTCAGCACCCGCAGGGTACTGCCCAGCCGCATCACCGAGGCAGGGGCGATGGCGAAGCGTTCCACCATCAGCCACAGGAAAAAGAGGGCCCCGGGCAGGGCGGTGAGGGCACCGGGCAGCCGGCGGGTGGGGTCGGCCAGCGGGCCGAAGGCGCGCACCCCCCACAGCAGGGACCACAGGGCGCAGAGCAGGGCGGTCACGGTGCTGATGAGAAGCAGAGGGTCAAAGGCGGCGGCCAGTTCCGGCACCCCCAGCAGGGCCCCGCATGCCAGCGCGGCGGTGAGCAGCAGCAGGCAGACGCCCAGGCCGGCGCAGGGCCCCAGCAGGGCCCGGGGCCGCCGGTTGACACGGCCCGCCGCCGCATAGCTGAGCACCACCCCCGCCGCCGGCACCGCAATGCGGGCCCAGAACGGGCCTTCGGTCACAAATCCGGTGGCCGGGTCTGTGCAGAAAGCCAGGTCTGCTATGCGCAGGGCCAGCGCCAGCAGACAAAACCCCAGCATCAGGAAAAATGGCAGACGATGGGGGGAAGAGTTGGTTTGGGTCATGTAAGACGGCCTTTCCCGGCGGGGCATATCCGCCCCGGCCGATGAATATACTGGAAACAAGCGGGCGGGACAAGCCCGGTGCCGCAGCTGTGTTTCCTTATTGTAGCCTGCCGCGCCGCAAAATGCAAGTTGTCCCCGCCGGGAGGTGCCCTTGTGAAACAGACTTTCGTGTGTGCGGCGGTGCTGGCCGCAGTGGCGGGCGCGGCCCCCTTCCTGTGTCTGGCGCTGCCCCGGTCCCCGGCGTCAGTGCCGGCAGCGGTGTCCGCCACCGCCGAGACCGCCGCCCCCTCGCAGCCGGAACCGGCTGCCACCTCCGCCCCGGAGGACCCCCTGCTCACCGATGCCCGGGAACCGGTCCTGCTGTACGATGGCGCGGCGGGCGGTACGGTGTCGGTAAGTCCGGTGGATTACATGGCGGGAGCCGCCGCCAGCGAGATGCCCCTGACCTGGCCGGATGACGCCCTTCTTGCCCAGATGGTGGCCAGCCACACCTATGCCCTGTACAGCCGAGACCACGGCGGCAGCGACACCGACGGCTGGCTGCAGGTGAACAGCGCCCTGGCCAGCGGCTGGACCGATGAGGCCGCCCTGCGCGCCCGGTGGGGGGAGGACTTTGCGGAAAACTGGGCCCGTCTCACCAAACTGGCCGAGCAGGCGGCGGATTCCCTGGTACTGTATGAGGGGGCCCCCGCCCTGACCGCCTACCATGCCATCAGCAGCGGCCACACCGAGGACAGCCGCCAGGTATGGGGGGAAGCCCTGTCCTACCTGTGCGGGGTGGATTCGGCCTGGGACAAGTACAGTGACGAATACGAGGTCACCATCCAGTACAGCGATACCCAGTTCGCCGCAGCGGCGGCTTCCCTGGGACTGTCCCTGGACGGTGACCCCGAAGATTGGATCGGTGCCAGCCAGTGGGATAAGGCCGGCTATGTGCAGAGCATCGAGATCGGCGGTGTGTCCTGCGCGGGTACGGCGGTGCGCAGTGCTCTGGACCTGCGCAGCGCCTGCTTTGCCATTGCCTGGAGGAACGGACAGTTCGTCATCACCACCCGGGGCTACGGCCACGGGGTGGGCCTGAGCCAGTACGGCGCCAAAGCCATGGCCGAAGGCGGGGCGGACTGGCGCAAAATTCTGGAATACTATTTCCCGGGATGCACCGTGAGCTGAATTTCAGGAAAGCTCGAACATGCCGTTGTACAGCTGGTAGTATTCCCCGTGCAGGGCCAGCAGCTCCTCGTGGCTGCCCCGCTCCACGATCCGCCCGTGTTCCAGCACCATGATGGCGTTGGCGTTGCGCACGGTGGACAGCCGGTGGGCAATGACAAAGACGGTGCGCCCCTCCATCAGCCGGTCCATCCCCTTTTCGATCAGGGCCTCGGTGCGGGTGTCGATGGAGGAGGTGGCTTCGTCCAGGATCAGCACCGGCGGGTCGGCCACGGCGGCCCGGGCAATGGCCAGCAGCTGCCGCTGCCCCTGGCTCAGGTTGGCCCCGTCCCCGGTGATCATGGTCTCGTAGCCGTGGGGCAGGCGGCGGATGAAGGAGTCGGCGTTGGCGATCTTCGCCGCCGCCTCGATCTCCTCTTGGGTAGCGTCCAGCTTGCCGAACCGGATGTTGTCCGCCACCGTGCCGGTGAACAGGTGGGTGTCCTGCAAGACCATGCCCAGGCTGTGGCGCAGGTCGTCCTTGCGGATGCGGCGCACGTCGATGCCGTCGTAGGTGATGCGGCCCTTGTTCACCTCATAGAACCGGTTGATCAGGTTGGTGATGGTGGTCTTGCCCGCGCCGGTGGAGCCCACAAAGGCGATCTTCTGCCCGGGCTTGGCGTACAGGTTCAGGTCTTCCAGGATGGTCTGCCCCGGCTCATACCCGAAGCTGACCTCCTCAAACCGCACATCCCCCCGCAGGGGAACCAGCGGCGCATCCGGGTGGGCGGAATCCCGCCAGGCCCAGCCGCTGCCGCCCTGGGGGCGCAGGTCCACCAGCTCCACCGTGCCTTCGTCGATCTCCGGCTTTTCGTTCATGGCGCTGAAGATGCGCTCCGCACCGGCCATGGCGGCCAGCAGCAGGTTGCTCTGCTGGGTCAGCTGGTTGATGGGCATGCTGGACTGGCGCACGAACACCAGATAGCTGGCCAGACTGCCCAGGTCGGTGCGGCCCAGCATGACCAGGATGCCGCCCACCACCGTGATGACCGCATAGTTCAGGTAGGCGATGCTGACCACCGCCGGGACCATGGTGCCCGCATAGGTCTGGGCGCCGGTGCCGGCGGCCCGCAGTTTTTCATTGCGGCGGATGAAGCCGTCCAGGTTGGCCTGCTCGTGGTTGAACACCTTGACCACCTTCTGGCCGGTGACCATCTCCTCAATGTAAGCGTCCAGCTCGCCCAGGCTGGCCTGCTGCTGGCTGAAATACTGGCGGCTGCGTTTTGTGCTGTACCGGATGTACAGGAACATGGCCCCGTACCCCACGATCACCAGCAGGGAAAGCTGCCAGCTGAGCACAAAGAGCAGGATCAGGGTGCCCGCCACCTGCACAAAGCTCTGGATGAGCATGGCAAAGCTGTTGTTCAGCGCATCCGAGAGGGTGTCCACGTCGTTGGTGAACAGGCTCATCAGGTTGCCCTTGCGCTGGGCGTCGAAGAAGGGCAGGGGCAGGGTCTGCAGATGGGCGAACAGGTCCCGGCGGATGTCGCTGAGGACCTTCTGAGCGGCCTGCACCATGATCTGGGTGTAGCCGAAGGTGGACAGGGCGCCCACGGCGTAGATGGCCGCGGCGATGCTTACCCCCGCCACCAGACCGGACAGGCTGCCGGTGTCAGTGATCTGGTTCACGATGGGCTTGATCATGTAGGTGCCCAGCAGGTTGGCGGCGGCGCTCATGGCCGCCAGGATGCCCACCAGCACCAGCAGCACCTTGTGCCGGCCCAGATACCGGCCAAACTGCTGCAAGGTGCGCCGCAGGTTCTGCGGGCGGCGTCCGTTAAAGGGCTTGGCCATGGCCGTCCCCTCCTTTCATCTGGGATGCATAGATCTCCTGATAGATTTCGTCCCGGGCCAGCAGGTCCTGGTGGGTGCCCACGGCGTGGATGGTGCCGTCTTTCAGGATCACGATCATGTCCGCTTCCATCACCGAGGTGATGCGCTGGGCAATGATGATCTTGGTCACGTCGGGCAGGGCGGTCAGGGCCTTGCGGATGCGGGCCTCGGTGGCGGTGTCCACCGCGCTGGTGGAGTCGTCAAAGATCAGCACCTTGGGATGCTTGAGCAGGGTGCGGGCGATGCACAGCCGCTGCTTCTGCCCGCCCGAAACGTTCACACCCCCCTGGCCCAGGTCGGTGTCCAGTCCGGCGGGCATCCGCTCCAGGAACTCATCGGCGCAGGCCTGCCGGCAGGCGGTCCACAGGGCTTCGTCGTCGGCGTCGGGGTTGCCCCAGCGCAGATTGTCCCGGATGGTGCCGGAGAACAGCAGGTTTTTCTGCAGCACGATGCCCACCGCGTCCCGCAGGGCGGCCAGGTCGTACCGGCGCACGTCCTGCCCGCCCACCAGCACGGTGCCCTGGGTGGCGTCGTACAGGCGGGGGATCAGCTGCACCAGGGTGGTCTTGGCCGACCCCGTGCCGCCGATGATGCCCACCGTGGCCCCGGCGGGGATGGTCAGGTCAATGTCCGACAAAGCGGGGCGGCCGGTGCCCTCGGCGTAGCGGAAGGTCACGTCCCGGAACTGGATGCGGCCGTCGGGCACGGTCATCAGGGGCGCTTCCGGCTCGTCCAGGGCGGGGCGCTCCTCCAGCACCTCCCGGATGCGGTGGGCGCTGGCCAGGGACCGGGTCAGCAGCAGAAAGACGTTGGAGATCATCATCACCGAGTTCATGACCTGCAGCACATAGCTCAGGAAGGCGGTGAGCTCGCCCACCGTCATGCTGCCCACCAGGATGAACCGGCCGCCGAACCACATGATGCAGACCACCGCCGTGTACATGACCACCTGGAACACCGGCTGGTTCAGCGCCGCGTGGCGGAAGGTGTCCACGCTGGCGCCGGTCAGTTCCCGGTTCACCCGGTCAAAGGCTTCGTCCTCGTGTTCGCCCCGCACAAAGGCCTTGATGGCCCGGATGGCGGTGAGGCTTTCCTGGATGCGGCCGTTCAGATGGTCCACGGCGGTCTGCTGGCGCACATACAGCGGTCCGATGCGGGTGACCAGAAAGGCCATGGCGATGCCCAGCACCGGGGCCGCCACAAAGAAGACCACCGACAGGGAGGGGTTGAGCAGAAAGGACATGCCTACCCCCATGAACAGCATGACCGGGCTGCGCACCAGCGGCCGCAGTCCGCTGGTGACGGCGTTCTGCATGACGGTCACATCGGTGGTCATGCGGGTCACCAGGGAGGAGGTGGAAAACCGGTCCAGGTTGGAAAAGTCGAATTCCTGCACCTTGCGGTACTCCGCCAGACGCAGCTCGGCCCCGAAGCCGTAGGCCGCCCGGGCGGCATACCGGGCGTACAGCAGCCCGGTGACCAGGGCCAGCAGGGCGCACAGCACCATCTTGCCGCCCTGGCCCAGCATGTAGGGCACGTCCCGGTTGGCCACCCCCACGTCCACCAGGCCGGTCATGAGCATGGGAATGCTCATCTCAAAGATGCACTCGATGAACACCAGCCCCACGGCGGCGGCTACCTGGCGGCGGCAGGGGCGCAGATAGGCAAAGATATATTTCAGATCCTTCATACAAGCACCCCTCCGTTCACAGCCTGCCGCCCACGTTGCGGTAGGCCCGTTCCAGAAAATCCCGCAGCAGGGCCTTCTCCTGCTTCGAAAAGCCGTCCAGCATCCGGCTCTCGAAGGAAAGGCAGCGCTCCTCCCAGGCCTGCAGGGCGGTGCGGCCCTTTTCGGTCAGATGGACCTCCCCGGTGCGGCGGTCGGCCTTGCTGGGGCGGCGCTCCAGCAGCCCCCCGCGCTCCATGCCGTCCAGCAGGCGGCAGATGGCGGCGGGGTCCACATCGCACCGGTCGGCCAGCTCCCGCTGGGAACAGGGCCCCTGGGCGGCCAGACACCGCAGCACCTTGGGCTGTCCGGTGGAAAGCCCCAGCTCTCCCAGGGCGGGGCGCAGGGCATTCTGCTGCCGGTGGGCGGTGCGGATGAGTAAGGTATGGATGGGATAGGACATAGACACACTCCCTTGCGGGTGACGCACCAGACCGTTGATGCATCACTAATTGATATATCAATGAATCGCGTCCCCATTATATGCCAGCCCTCCGGCAGAATCAAGACCCGGGCAGCAAAAAGCCGCCGCAGCTCTTGGCACGCTACGGCGGTCTTTCAACAGGTATGGGTCATTTGGTGGAAAACTCAGCGGTATTTCCGGCCGCGGGGGATCAGCACCACCACACCGATGATGCCGGCGGCGGCCAGCAGGCCGGCGCCCAGGGCCACCAGGGGCCAGCGGTGCACCGTCTTGGTGCCGGGGGCCGGTTTGGGGGCGGCGTCGTTCTGCGG
>PPYE01511324.1_pt1 | contig 35944 bp, 20 predicted proteins | sample 1559881 | NCBI WGS metagenome assembly PPYE01 (sample SAMN08240022, study PRJNA423297) | Human gut metagenome, whole genome shotgun sequencing project.
CCTATACGGGGAATTCCGTTAACTATTGAATTATTGTGTCCGTGAGCCCATTGCATCTTCAACATTTCCGGGTTGGAAATGGCGGTCGGTTCGCCTTCAAAGTTCTTTTCGTAACTCACCTCGATAGGGTCGGACGGGTCAAGTCCCACAACATCACCGTTTTCTACATAAACAGTCGGGACACGGTCATTTGTCGCCGCAATCAGGCAAGAATAATCGAAGCCGATTTCTTTTGCACCCGGTTTCACGGTTTCATTCCAATTGACATTTCCGTCTCCCATTCCCAAATGCCACTTTCCGATAGCTCCCGTCGCATAACCGCATTGCTGCATCATCTTCGGCAAGGTGAACTGATTTTCATTGATAATGAGAGGAGCGTCTCCCGGCAGAATTTTTGCTTCTTTATTTTTCCACGGATACATACCGGTCATCAACGCATAACGACTGGGAGTGGACGTTGCCGAAGTAGCATATCCGTTCGTGAAGCAGACTCCTCCATGAGCCAAGCTATCGATATTCGGAGTATGAATCGTAGTCGAGCCATAAGCACTGACATCGCCAAAGCCCAAATCATCGGCAAGAATCACAATCACATTCGGCTTTTCTTCCACTTGCTGAGAGGTACAGCTGACTAAAGATAATGTTGGAACAAGATAGATTAAGTTTTTCATAATAGTATGCAGTTAATAACGATGCAAATTTAGCCACCACTTGTTTATTTATATAGAACAAATGTTTAATAATGGGGAGTCATGTACATCCTGCAACGATTCCTTGGAAGATTATTACAAATATTTGGGCAAATATAAAAAGCCGGTTTCTACAGAAACACCTACCTTTGGTTATCATTAAATATCCAATTAATAATTCCAAAAAGACACCATCTACAATGAAAAACCTATTAATTTTCACAGTTACTCTCCTGATCCCTTTATGCAGTTGCTCGCAAACAGAAAATACGGACACTGATGAACCGGTGATTCCTCCCCCAAGCAACAATTACGTTCTGCAGGGCAGTATGCAAGGCAGCGCCGAATTAGTAGAAGCCGGCTACACTCAAATACACCAATATATGCGAAAGATTGGTTGGGACTATTCCGAACATCCCAACAGCTCTTCCTTAGACCACAAGGACGGAGTGCACGGAGAAGTTATTTATGATTTGTTTATTCGACAATACATTTTCAAACTCTCCATTCATGCCAATGAAAAAGCACTGGATGGAGACCGTGGCAAATTAATAGACCGCCAACGCAATGAGATGAAAACACAGACCACGCCTTCCTGGTATAAGTTAAACGGCAACTGGGATGAATGGCAACAACTAAAATGGAAGTTCAAGATTCCTAAAGATTTCCGTCCGTCCGGCAGTTTTACTCATTTACATCAACTAAAGGCACAGGAAGGCAACAACGGTTCACCCGTAATTACTATCACTGCACGAAGCAACGGAAACGGGAGTAATCGCCGTATACAAATCATTCATAACGGAGATACCGAAGAAACAACGAAAGGTACTATAATAGACAATCTCCCATTGGAAGATTTCGAAGATGAATGGATTCAGGTAGAAACTGAAATGCACTATACCCACAATGGCTCGTTTAGTATCACTTTAAGCCGACTCAGTGACGGGAAAAGACTTGTTCAACGTTCCTTTGATGACATAGATTTATGGAGGAAGGGAGCAATAAGTATCCGCAATAAATTCGGCATATACCGTAGTTTCGGCAAAACCCTGACGGATGAAAATGACCGTCCAACCAACGGAATCAAAGATGAACATATTCTACTGGCGGATTTCAAGGTATACGAGAAAAACACGAATCCTGATCCGCAACCGCATGATTAAGAAAAAACTGCTAAAATGACTAGATGAAAATGGGGAAGCCCAAACTTCCCTCATCTTCTATTTTCTATTTACCAATTGCAGTCGCCCAGTTATCAGCAAAACGGAAATTACCGACTCTGCCCTTATATCCTCTGCGATATCTGAATGAAATCCCTTTCAACCCATTCTTCAAATCATTCTCTTCACCGTCGGCAACAAGCGTAGCTTTAGGTTCCTTCTTACTCAATTCCGGATTAACAAAAAGGGAAGCCTGATTCTTGTCGTAATCGACTTTCAATATCAAAAGGTGGGTTTTGTCATAATCATAAGTTTCTGTTCCCTCTGTACGCATATTGCGTACAGAGACTCCAAACTTAATCTTATCCTTACCTTCGCGTGCAACAAACACCTTCCCTCTATTGGCTCCTCCCGTATAATTAATATCCAAAGCCACAAAATCGGCAAAGTTGCTACCTCCCAACTTGGAGAAGTTGGCTAGAAAAGCCAGATAATAGGTTCCCTTTCTATATTCCTTATTTACATCCGTAAGAGAATAAACACTAAAACGACTACCTTTGATATCAGCCGGAAAGTTGCCTATATCTATGGATAATCCTCCTTCCGGATACCCTTTATAAGAAAGCGCCTTGCCTACTAACGGACTTCCTACTCCTTCCAGCGGATTAGTGGAAAACGCCCCATTCCAGGAATCGGTACGAATCGGCTCTTTCTTATCACCATAAACAGCTTTTTCCAGTTGGTCACCTGGTTTATAATCTTTCAGGAGATCCTTTTTCAGAACTTGCGCATTTGCCAACAGAGCAAAAGACATGATTGCCACTGATAATACTACTTTTTTCATCACATTATTATTTTAATAATTATATTCATAAAAACTTGAAACGATCATTTCTGATAATACAAATCAAAAGTTATAGTTGCATTCTCATTATTCCAGGCAGAGTCCTGAGTAAAATCCACACCGATTGAAAGAATGCGCATGATACCAATCTTATCCCCCTTATGCGGTGTTTTGAAGGCGATCACGCTTCCAACTTCGAAAATAGACTCGTCTTTTGTTGTCTCATCCTTTTTAAACGTGCGTATATCCCGTCTTTTTATATCCATTCCGGCAAATGCATCCGTAGATAATTCTACCATCTTGCCATCCTTCACTTTATCAATAATAGCTTTCTGTGCTTCATCCGTTTCCGACAATATCAGGAATGTGGTCTTATTGGAGTAATAGTTTGGGAAGAGTCTCTCAACATCTTCAGCTTCAGAAGAAGAAGTCAGTCCTTCCAGTCTTTTTCCCTCACACCAGCAGTTTCTCAAATTCTTTCCAAGCCGTTCGGGACTTTGCAGATTAAAATCCATAGGGCTATTGCAGATGGTAGCAAAGTCTACTTCTCTTTCTCGCTCGGTAGTCAGAATACAAGCAGCTACCACTTCGCCCTTGTCGGCAATCATCATACTTCCGAAAGTAGAATTACGATGTGCTCCCAGTTTAAGATTAGGATAAGACAGCCATGCCATTACCGTTACCTGGCAAGCAGGAGACAATTCTATCTCTTTTTCACCATTCGCATAAACCAGTTTCACAGCTACCGTAGCAGTAGTCTCAAAAACCGGAACTTTGAATATCAGTGTTTCTTTTTCCAGACTTATGACTTCCGCTTCCGTCTCGCCAAACAAAACTTTTTCGATAGATGTCAGTTGCGTACCGGTAATGGTAATCAGCTCTCCCTCCGTTACCGTGGCAGGAAAATCCTCTGAGGTGACCGTCGGATCTTCCGGTACTCCGGGCTCTTCAGGCTCTGCCGGTTCCACCCGGGTATATCTGTAAGTCGTTTGTCTCGAAGCGTTGTAGCCGTAGGTTATCACCAATTCGTCATTATCAAATTCAAACCGGTTGATGAATCCGCGTTCATAGACGAGCAACGAATCTCCCGCCACCCGGTATTTTCCTTGCGGGTAATCGGTCACAAGATTATCATCCACATCGAATGTCTGTATAGTTGATGTATAGTCGCTGCCAAAAATGGCAAGCACTTTCGGATAAGCCCCTACACGTTGCCACGTCCCTTCTACGGAGTTCACTCCCAAGTTACCGCTATCCCATTCGGAATCATCGTTATCACATGCGGCAAATGCCCAAAGTATCAGCGGTAATATAATAAATATACTCTTTTTCATATCTTCCTTTCATTTAGTCATTAATCTTTCTGGAAATAGAAGTTCAAGGTCATCGAACCTTTAGTGTCGGAAACACTTTCCATCTGGACTGCTACAAGTTCCACAAAACCTATTGCCACCAGGTTCTTGCCATCCACATCACTATACACCAAAAGCAAATTGATGCCTCCAATATCAAATCCTTCCAGATTGGTCTTGTTATAGTTGTCATCCAAAAGCTTATAACGGGCTACCTGTTTGGTGCTGCCTGTCAGATTCAATCCGTCAGCTTTCGCCTGCTCGATGCTGATTTTCTCCAAAGTTCCATTTTTAATCTTATCCATATATGCTTTCTCTGCCGGAGTCGTTTCGAGCAGCTTGCGGAATCTCAGATTGAGTCCGTCGGCTTCGAGCGCCTTGCCGTTACATTTGAATTTATGAATATTCAGCTTTTTGGAGAACCCTGCCAACTGCATACCGTCGCTGTTTTGTGTAGCGCACAAATGGATAATCTCTTTATTATCCGCAAACTCACAAGGATTATAATATTTACCGGTTGTTCCGCTAAATAGATTCGCATTCTCACTGCCATGCCCGTAAAGGGTTATGTTTTTCCAGATATATACTTCGGGGACAATGACCTGGCAGTCTTCGGCCGTTTCCAGTTTCGTCTCGTCATAATAATAAAGAGTAATCTTCTTTGTGCCTGTGACCTCGTATTCCGCACTCAGCTGACAGGTCAGTACATCGGTTGCCCGTTTGGTGATTTCCGCTTTATATTCACCCACGAACACACTGTCTACTTGTGTAAGATTCACGCCTTTGATTTCAATCGAAGAGCCGGCGGAAGTCATTCTCGGATAGTCGCTGACCGACGGATAAGCCAGCTCCAGTGAGAAAGGCGTGCCGGAAGTACTCACCTGGCGAATCTCCGTCCCATACTGATAATTCAAAACAATATCCACCGCCTCATCTTTAAAGTAAGGTACTTCCACTTCTATTTCTTCCCGCGTCTGGGTGACAACCGTCGCCTCTTTGGTTCCGAAAAGTACGCCCGTCACAATGTCCAGGTTCTCTCCCGTCAGGCCAACAACGGTATACGGCCGGGACTTATTCACATAACCGGTCAGCTCGGGAATCACATATTCCATCGTAAAGCTTTCTGAGGTCTTTATACTCCCATAAGGAGTAAACACCTCAATAATGCCCGATACAACCTCATTCGTCACTCCGGCAATAACCAGTGAGCGGTTAATCCGATACTTCACGTCCGTCTTCACTCCACCTATCTTGATGGAGTCTACCTCTTGCAGGTTAGCGCCCGTGATACTGATCTCTGTTCCTGCCACTCCGTTCTTCGGACTAAAGTCGGTCACTTCGGGCGGATTCTGGTTCGCCTCAAACATGCTCAATTTCTCATTACAGGCAGTAATGCCCAGCAGTAGGGCAACGGCAGCCATTAATGTATATATATATCGATTCATATTCATTATTTCAAGTTTTTAAATTTACGGCAAAATGGTCTGTCACACACCTGAATATCCCGAATTCTGCGTAGCGTTCGGAGCAGTAATAATCACGTTGTAGGGAATAGGCAACAGTAATTGCCAGTTTTCCAAAAGCGGGTCTTTCACATATACGGGCGTTTTCTCGTTCGCATAGTAATCGGTCAGAGCACCTGTACTCTTATTGCGCATCTGTTCGGTCGTATAGTGTTTCCTCATTACATTTATCAATTGTTCCGTCCGGAGCAAATCGAACAAGCGGTGGTTCTCCAAAGCAAACTCCAGCCGTCTTTCTTTAGCCATCGCTGTCCGGTATTCCGACTTGGTTGTAATGGGCTGCACCTCTTCGACCTTCTTCAGTCCCGCCCGCAGACGGGTTGCGTTGATATAGTCGAGTGCATTTTGCGTGGGTCCGTTAAATTCATTTTCTATCTCACCCAACATTAGCAACACATCGGCAAACCTGAGAATAGGCCAGTCGTTTTCAGCATCATAACGCACCGTTACCGGACTTAGATACTTCGTCACATAAGACACATATTGCGTTGCCCCCTTCTGGTCAATCCAGAACTCCTTCAATATAACATCTTTCCGAGTCTCACCTGCTTCCGAATTATAGGTGCTGATCAAATCCTCCGTCGGACAGTTGTAGCCGTTTCCGCTACCGGTCAAAATCATATTCTCACTATTCACCGGAGCGAAATAATTGGCGAAAGGCGACCCCAGTCCGTTTCCTCCAGACAGATAGCGGGACACAAAAATCATCTCCTTATTCATCTCATTCGAAATACTGAACACATCCGCATACGAGCTTGTCACCAGTCCGTATCCGCTGTTCTTCTCCACATCTTCCAACAAGAGTTTGGCCTGAGTAAGCATCTCCTTGTCCATTCCATTTTTGGAAAGTGTCAGATATACCTTTCCAAGAAGCGTCTTTGCTCCCCATTGGTCTACGCGTCCGATATTACTGCTGTCATATTTAACGGGCAGTTTTCTGGAAGCATAATCCAGATCGTCAATAATCAACCGATAGACGGCATCCACCGTACTCCGCTCATAATTTTTAGCTTCCTCGGCCGTGATTCTTTCAGTCACAAGAAACAACGGTCCATACAGGCGAACCAGATTGAAGTAATGATAGGCACGGATAAAGCGGGCTTCGGCATCATACTGTTCTCTCAACGTCACGTTCGTCACCACCTGCGAATGTCCAAGCACTGTATTGCAATTCGCAATGTTATGATAAGCCTTTTCCCAATACGCATTATTGATCGTATTGGAAGGCTCCACCTTGAAAAGGTCCAGATTGGCAATCTCCAGACTAGTCCCGGTAGTCGATCCCTGTCCTTCATGCCTGGTATTGTCCGAACGGACCTCGGTCAAAAAGAATTCATTGTTCAATGTTCCGTGAATGCCATTGTAACAAGCCATCACGGCGGCGTTGATTTCTTCTGCGTTCCGATAGAAGTTCTCACTGTCCATCTGGTCGTAGGCTGCCCTGTTCAGGAAATCCTCGCAGCCGAACAGCAAAAATAAAGCCGGTAGATAAATTAGTATATTCTTCATGGTTCTCTCTTTTTTAAAAGTTAATATTCAGACCAGCACTGAAGGTGCGTTGAATAGGGAATGCTCCTCTCTGCAAAGCATTTCTGGCCATAGCCGTCCGGTATACTCCGCTTGCATAGCGGGCTTCGGGATTGATACCGCGATAGCCGTCCGACCACAGGTACAGAAGGTTCTGTGCGGAAACATAAACCCGCAATTTGGAAAGTCCTACTTTGCGTGCCGCCTTCCTCGGCAAGTCGTAACCCAGAGTGACATCACGCAGCGCGATAAATCCGGCATCCTCAATCTGATAGTCGGTCAGTGAATGCTGTATTCCGTTGTCGCGGAAAGGCGTTTTTCCATCGCCCGGATATTCGACGCTCAACCATCGGTTGGCCACGTACTTCGTATTCCACATACGGAACTCATTATAATTATTGTCGGTGTTATACACCTTTCCTCCTACCTGACCCTGAAGGGTGAATGCCAAATCGAAGTCGCGATACTTCAACGTATTCGTCATACCCCAGATAAAGTCAGGATAAGGATTGCCGAGAGGCACACGGTCGTTGTCGTCAATCACATCATCACCGTTCGTATTGGCTACACGTAATCCTCCCGGTTTGTCATTGATATGATGCGGATTATTGTCTATTTCTTCCTGACTCTTCCATACGCCGATTGTTTTGAATCCATAGAACTGGATCAGCGGATCACCCACACGGGCAATGTAGTATTCTTTATTTGAGCCCGGCGTGACTTGTTCGGACGGTCCGCCCAAGTCGAGCAGCCTGTTGCGCGTCAGTGACAGGTTGAAAGAAGTGCTCCATTTAAATTGTCGGTTGTTGATATTGTAAGTAGTCAGTTCCATCTCGAAACCACGGTTTCTCAGTTTACCCTCATTTGTCCAGGCTTGTGTATATCCGGCGATGCTGTTAACCGTTTTCTGATAGAGCAGACTTTTCGTGATAGAGTAATAGTAGTCGAAAGTCAGCCCGATGCGATTGTTCAGCAGAGAGATATCCAGACCGAAATTCGCCTGATTGGTTTGTTCCCACTGCAAGGCCCGGTTGCCCAGAGAAGCGGAGTTGTTGGCCAGTCCGGAGACAACCGAACCGTTGCCCTCGCCAAGGATATAACCTGCCGAATCGAGCAGGTCCGTATTAGCATAGCTTTCGATAGCATCCGTACCCGTCACACCGTAGCTCAATCGCAGTTTCAACTGATTCAGCCACTTCGCCCGTTCTTTGATGAATGATTCTTCCGAGATTCTCCATCCTGCCGATACGGAGGGGAACCATCCCCATTTATTATCTTTACCGAATTTGGAGCTTCCATCCGTACGCAAACTCACTGACAACAGATAGCGGTCTTTCAATGCATAATTGACACGGCTGAAATAAGAAACCATCGCATTGTCATTCTTCCATGTGCCGGTACGCAGGGTGGTACCTTCGTACTGGTCTATTCTTCCTGCCGCACTCAAGTAATGAATGTAATCGGTAGGAAAATCGAATCCCAGAATCCCCGTCCTCTTATTCGTATATTTATAGACAGAGGCTCCCAGCAGCCCATCCAACTGATGAATACCTTTGAACTTCTTACTGTAATTCAATGTATTCTCCGACGCCAGGTTGATAGACTTGCTGGAGGTATAATATCCACGATTGGAATCACCTGCACTTTTCGCCCCTACATTCTGATAAGTATCCGTCTCAGTAAAGTTGAAATTGAAACTATTGGAAGAGCGGAAACGCAATTCTTTCAGTAACTTGATATCGATATATCCCTGCAATTGCATACGGTATTGCCCTTTCGGACTAAAAACATTATCGATAATTCCACGGGGATTGTTGTTCGTCGATCCCCACGGGGTAGCTGTCACGGTCTTTTCCAGCCCCGTCTGCGGATCAATAGTTGTATAGGTCTTACCATTAAAATGCGAACCTCTCGTATATTCTCCTACCGGAACACCTGTAATGGCGGATGTCTCTTCGGTATGCTTCACCGGCATCCAGGAAGGGGTTCTCACAAAGTCCGTAAAGTTGGTTGCCGGACGTTCGGATTCGGTATAGGAAGGAGCGATGTTTATACCTACCGTCACGCGCTTGGACAAATCGGCGTCTATTCTCGCTTTTACATTATACCTTTTATAATAGTTCTTCAGCATCATGCCCTCGTCGCTGTTATAAGCACCGGAAATATAATACCGGATACCACTGCTACCACCACTGACGGAGAAGTCTACATTATAATAGTAAGCATTGTCGTTGAAGGCTTCCTGCTGCCAGTCCGTATTATTATTGATAGCTGCATACGCCATCTCTTGTGAAGACAATGATGTACCCAACAAATTATGTTCCCTGATGCGTAAATCCAGATATTCTTTCGTGCTCAGCACGGAATGCAACTTATAGTTCGACTTTACGCCCCACTTGGCTTTCACCGAATATTTAGGTTTGCTGATAACGCCGCCTTTAGTTGTAATCATGATAACACCGTTGGCTGCACGCGAACCGTAGATAGCCGCCGATGCGGCATCTTTCAGTACCTCGATGCTTTCCACATCACTCGGATTGAGCGATTCAAGACCGTCGCTCACCGGGAAGCCGTCGACGATAATCAGCGGATTGCTGCTGGCACTGAATGAAGAAGTACCTCGAATGGATATATCCGGATCGGCTCCCACCTCGGAAGTGGTGTTCAGAATCTGCACACCGGCCACCTTACCCAACAGCGCCTGATCCAGACGAGGGGTAGGAACGTCTTCGATACCGTCCATATTGACTTTTGTCACCGAACCGGACAAATGAGATTTCTGCTGCACACCATAGCCCACCACAACTACTTCGTCCAGTTGCTGCAAATCTTCGTGCATCACTACGCGTACCTCTTTCTTGTTCTTTACCGAAACTGTCTGGGTGGCGAAACCTACATAGGAGAATTTCAATGATGTTTTGTTCTTCGGCAGGCTGATGGAGAACTTACCATCCATATTCGTGATCGTTCCGCCGGAAGACCCTTCCACCATAACCGATACCCCGATGAGAGGCTCGTTATTCTTATCGACTACAACTCCGCCGACAACTGTGTTCTGTTGCGCCTCGTCCAAACCGGGCGAAAAAGCCAAAGCGGGAGTTCCAACTATAAATACCATGAAGAGGGTACTTATCAAAAAGATAGGAATTCTTTTCATATTACAATGTTTTTCATATTTACGTTCGCGGAAAAACAAAAACGATTCTTTCCCGGCCGGAGAAAGTTTTTCGGTTCATTCTTCCAGTTACAAAAATAGTGATAACAAGATAGAAGGCATTTACAGAATCCGTCAAAGAGTTGTAGGGAAGATTCTCCATTTGCAATAATCCTTCCAAAGCTTGTAAAAATAGCCCATAGATGTGTTGATACTATAAAATGAGTTTGTTAAGCCCTGCTTTTGCCCTTTTTTTATTATTTTTGCTAGACGAAAAGCATACACCCCAAATATAGTTCATTTATGAAGAAGCTGATATGTATTTTGCTGGTTTTTATCCTTCCACAAATCATTTTCGCAAATCAACGATACCATTTTTCCAATTTATCAGTCCAAAACGGACTATCACAGCTTCATGTCACTTGTATCTACCAGGACCGGCTGGGATATATGTGGTTCGGCACCCGCAACGGACTGAACAAGTTCAACGGCAATAACTTCGAAACTTTCTGGAATCATGCCGACGACGAATGCAGTATCAGCAACAATACCATCGCCTGCATCACCGAAGATGCGGAAGGCAACCTCTGGTTCGGAACGGAAAACGGACTGAACAAACTCGATAAACGCAGAAACGGGTTCAAACGGTATTACTTCGACCCTGAAGCTAATGCCGCCAACAATAAAATCATATCCCTCTTCACCGATAAGGAAGGCACGTTGTGGGTGGGAACCATCTCCGGCTTATATGTTTTTGATGCAAAGGAGGACATCTTGAAGGAGATCCCTCTGAAAGAACTGGCGAACAACTCCATAAGTACTATCATCGAGAAAGACGACCTTCTCTATATCGCTTCGAGTATGAGCGGACTGGTGATATACGATCCACGGAAGAACCGGGTGGTCCGTTCGTACCGCAAAGATTCGAAGACGCTGCCTATCCCCTCCAATTATATTAAAGATGTATATATCGACAAGAAAGATAACATCTGGATAGGAACCTACAAAGACGGAGTTTGCGTCATCAGGCATGACTTATCGGAAGTGATATATTACAATACCGCCAACGGACTGTCCAACAACGATATCCGTTGCATCAAAGAATCTCCTGCAGGAGAAATGTGGATAGGTACTTTCGACGGACTGAATATCGTTAATCCTGTGACGAGCCGCATCGCTTCTTACAAACACGGAGCACAGGGCAGTCTGAGCCATCATTCGGTGTACAGCATACTCTTCGACCGGATGCAAACCATCTGGATCGGAACCTATGCCGGTGGAGTTGATTACTACAATCCTTACGGCCACCTGTTCGACTTTTACAATCCCGCCACCATCCTGAACGCCAATCTGGGCATTCTGGGCCCCGCCGTCGAATATGACGGAACACTCTATATCAGTTCGGAAGGCGGCGGACTGATTGCCTTCGACCTTGCTCAACAATCCTTCCGGCAATATACCCTACCTCACAAGGCTGACGGTTCGGTGAAAAATATCTTCAAGACTGTCTATCTGGACGGTGACCGCATCCTGTGCGGGACGAGCCAAGGTGAAGTATATGAATTCAACTTGAATACCCGTCAATTCTCCCTGTTCTACCAGACTACCGACCGGCGACCGATTTACCATATCAGCCGAAGCCGCGCCGGAGAAGTGATTATCGGTGCTATCAGTGTGACGGAAGGCTTGGTATTCATCTCCGACGACGGACAACGAAGCATACAAACTGAATTTCCCGTCAAAGGGAAAGGCGGTGTCCACTTCTCTCATGTGATTTGTGTATGTGAGGTCGACAACGATATTTTCCTAATCGGTACGAAGAACAACGGACTGTTCTGTTATGACAAGATCAACCACACGCTGCTCTCCTACAACGAGACAAACGGCCTCGCCGCCCAATATATCAGCAGCATACTGAAAGATCATTCCGGAAGGATATGGATCAGCAGCATCGACGGTGGTTTGAGTGAGCTTGTTCTTTCCACCGGACAGTTCACCACCTACAACGAGAAAAACGGATTAATGAACAACCAGATCTGCAAAATCGTAGAAGGGAACGATAACACCCTTTGGCTCAGCACACTGAACGGGATATCCAACCTCGACTTGCGTACCCGCGGCATTACCAATTATAATAAGGAAAGCGGCATACGTGTGCAGGAGTTTTCTCCATGCGCCGGCCTGCACCTATCGGGCAACCGCATCTTCTTTGCCGGAAACAACGGCTTCACACTGTTCAATCCCAACGACATCATCACCAATCCGAATGTCCCGCCCATCATCCTCGACAAACTGCATATCAACAACTGCCTCATACAAGCCGGCGATGAAGGCGACATCCTGAAAGAGAACATCTCCACCCAAAAGAAAATCGTACTGAAATACAATCAGACCAATATCACCATCGAATATTGCGCACTGAATTATATCTTCAACAACAAGAACCAATATGCCTACAAGCTGGAAGGCTTCGACCATGACTGGAATGAAGTAGGCAACCGCCGTACCGCCTATTATACCAATATCCCGTCGGGCACTTACAAATTCGTAGTGAAAGGCTCCAACAATGACGGCATCTGGAACGAAGAAGGCACGACATTGGAAATCGTGGTTCTTCCCCCGCTATGGAAGACCTGGTGGGCTTACCTCTTCTATGCAGTGGTGGCTATTGCTCTTATCGCTTTCATTATCCGCTATTTCACCGAAAAGAAACGTCTGCAAAACAACATCCGTCTCAAACAGATGGAAGCGGAAGTTCACGAAGAATATTATCAGGAACGCAATCGTCTCTTCACCAATTTCTCGCACGAACTGCGGACACCGCTTACGTTGATTATGGCTCCGTTGGAAGAGTTCGTAAAACGCACCGACCTGACGGATGATATTCATTATAAAGTGAAACTGATGCTACGCAACGCCCAGCGCCTGCTCCGCATTGTCAACAATCTGATGGACCTGCAAAAGAACGAAAGCGGAACCATGAAACTGCAAGTCTCCGAGAACGACATGATAAAATTCACGCACGAAGCTGTCTCTTCTTTCCAGGACTTAGCATTATATCGGAACATTCATCTGAAGTTCAAACATTCCATCGACTGCCAACCTGTATGGTTCGACTGGAATTTGTTGGAGAAAGTCTATTTCAACTTCCTCTCCAATGCCTTCAAGAATGTGCCGGACGGGGGAACCGTATCCGTAGAACTGGACGTCAAGCCCTATTCCGAACTTACTTTCTTCCTGCCTGCCAAACTGAATAAATATAAGAATACGGAGATACGATATCTCACCATTTCCATCCAGGACAATGGTGTCGGCATTGCTCCCGATGAATTGGAGAAGATCTTCCAACCATTCTACCAAGTGGCTCAGAACGAACATTCCAAATCGGGAACCGGCATCGGACTAAGCCTCAGCAAGGCAATTATAGAGATGCATCACGGAGTGGTGTGGGCAGAAAACGCAACCGGAGCGAATATGTCCGGTGTAGGCTTATCAAGCTCCGGTGCAGTATTCAAATTTGTACTGCCGGTCGACAAAAGTCTTTTCGCTCCCGAAATGATAATCGAATCGGCCGAAGATAAAGCCGTATCTTTCAGCGTTGAGCTTCCGGACGCCGCTTACGAACCGGACAATTCCTCCAGAAAGCAAGCTACGATTCTGGTAGTGGAGGACAATCGCGACCTGAACAATTATATCTGTTCCTGCCTGGCGGATAGATACAATGTAGTGGGCGTGACAAACGGCGAAGACGCTCTTGCCAAAGCGGTCTATCTGCTTCCCAACCTGATTATCACCGACCTGATGATGCCCAAGATGAATGGTATCGAACTGATCCGTCGGTTGAAGAAGGATATGAATACCAGCCATATCCCGATTATTATGGTGACGGCAAAGACTGGCACGGACGATATCAAAGAAGGCTATGCAGCAGGTGCTGACGAATATATCACAAAACCTTTCGACGCCTCCATCCTGAAAATCAGAGTAGACAACCTGATCCAAAGCCGCGAGAAACTGAAAGAGCTGTATAGCAAAAACTTCTCACTCGAATCACTCGGTGTCGACGTGACTTCCGTCGATGAGAAGTTTATGCAAAAGCTATATGCCACTCTGCAACAGAATATCGCCAATTCGGACTTAAACCTGGATGCCTTCTGCAAAGAACTCGGACTAAGCAAATCGAACCTTTACCGCAAGATTAAGCAAATCACCGGATACTCTCCCAATGAGTTTATCCGTAATTTCCGGTTGGAGACAGCCGCCAAGATGCTAAAAGAAACGGATATGTCGATAACGGAAGTATATTGTGCCGTAGGTTATAATAGCCTGGCTTACTTCTCTAACAGTTTCAAAACACTGTACGGAGTATCTCCGTCGGAGTTTAAGAACAGGTCGGAGGGCGAAAGAGAATAAAACCTTGTAGACACGGTGTTCACGGCAAACGATAGATTTGTAATATTCCGTCATTCATTTGTAAAATGAGGTATTTTCGATGGAAGGGGCGTTTTTATAAGTATTAGACTTACCTTTATAATCAATTTTCCTCAAGATGCGATAACTTTGAAATCGAAAAGCTGGAAATACTATGGACATCAAGAAAGTAACATTCATTATCGCTTCATCACTTGTGCTCTGCTTCATGGCGAGTGCACAAAGTAAGTTGATATCAATCAATGAGAAGGGAAAGCTCTCTTATCATTCGTATACAGACAAAGGAGATTTACTCCCCGATTTCTCTTTCTGCGGTTATAAGGGCGGTGGAGTGGCCATTCCCCATATAAAGGTAACCGCCTCTATCAGTCCTTCGCCCAACAAAGAGGACGATACCCCTTTTATACAGGCCGTAATAGACAAAGTAGCAAAATTGCAACCGGATGAAGATGGATTCAGGGGATGCATCCTGCTCAGAAAAGGCGTATATCATATAGCAAGCCCTATCCGGATTACAGCAAGCGGCATTGTGCTTCGCGGCGAAGGGAATAATAAGGAGAGCGGAACGGTACTCATTGCCACCTCTCCCAGGAAATACAATGTCATAGAGGTCGGCTTTAACGGAAAAGCCAAATACAACACCAACGATGTACAGGAAATTATCGACAAATATGTTCCTTCGGGCACACGTATCCTCCATGTGAAGAATGCGGATAAACATTTTCGTACTGGCGACGACGTAATTGTCCGACGCCCCAGTACGGCAGCGTGGATTCAGACCATCGGCATGGATTCCATCGCCCCCCGCCCCCGCAAAGGAGAAACTACATGGGAGGCTTTCGAACGTTTCCGCCGCGAAGGAAAAGATACGGACATGAACGGAACGATCCAATGGAAACCGGGGAGCAAGGATCTGACGTTCGAACGGAAAATTGTATCAGTGAAAAAAGACGAAATCACACTGGATATCCCGTTGACGAACGCTTTGCAGAAGGAGTTCGGTGGAGGAACCATCTATAAATACAGGTATGACAAACGCTTCACACAATGTGGCGTAGAGAATCTGTACGGCATGTGCATCTATGATGAGTCGGTTAAAAAGAGCTATCGGGGCATAGGCGAATACTGCTGCGACGAGAACCATGCCAATACATTCGTTGCTCTCCGGACGGTCGAGAATGCATGGGTACGCAATGTCAGCGTAGAGCATTTTGACTGTTGTGTGACTACCACTTCTGCCACCAAATATATCACGGGACAAGACCTTTCCGCCATCAACCCCATCTCGCAGATTACCGGAGGAAGACGGTATGCTTACCACATCAACGGCGGACAAATGTGTCTGTTCCAACGTTGCTACTCCAGCCATCACCGTCACGAATTTGTATTGGGGGCCACTACTCCCGGGCCAAACGCTTTTGTAGACGGTTATGGTGAAATGACCTTTGCTTCCAGCGAACCGCATCACCGCTGGTCGGCCGGATGCTTATGGGACAATATAGTATTGAAAGGTCCGAGCGCATCACTCATGGCAGCCAACCGGGGATCGATGGGTTCGGGACACGGATGGGCTGGCGCGCAAATGGTATTCTGGAATTGTGCCGCCCCGCTGATTTTGGTCATGCAGCCGCCTACGGCACAGAACTTTGCCATCGGACTGCAAGCCACAGAAGTAGACAATAGCAAAGAAGCCCGGTCCGGTGCGAAATCGACCTTCAACAGCATCGTCAACACTTCGATGATAGATATGAAATATAAAGACCAACCGATAAACGGAACCGGATGGACCGAGCAGACAGCCGGAACAGTGGTTCCTTCGAGCCTGTATTACTATCAGTTACGTGACCACCTTGGAAAGTCGGCACTCAAGAAAGTAATGGACGAACCACAGTACAATAAATATTTCAACCGATAAAGATAACCATGAAGAAGATTCTATCAATCATACTCACCCTAACTCTCTCCGCAACCGTTTTTGCGCAACCTCTGCCCAAAAAGCTTGAACATAACGAGAAAATGGCCTGGTGGCGCAATGCCAAATTCGGCATGTTCGTGCACTGGGGACCTTACTGCCTGTACGGCGGCGTATACAACGGATTCAACCAAAGACGAGGCGGTGCGGAATGGATTATGAACCGTTGCAAAATACCTGTACGTGAATATCGTGCGAAAGCCTGCACCTTCAATCCCGTGGACTTCAATGCCGAGGAACTGGTGCTGACTGCCAAAAATGCAGGTATGAAGTATATCATATTCACCACCAAACACCATGACGGATTCGCGATGTTCAAAAGCAATGCCAGCGAATTCAATATCGTAGACTACACCCCGTTCAAACGTGATATCGTAGACGAACTGGCAAAAGCCTGCCGTAAGCACCATATAAAACTGGGATTTTATTATTCCCAGACACAGGACTGGTGCAACCCCGGCGGCGGCACTATCCGCAAAGAAATGAAAGAAGGATGGGCAAACCCTGATTCGGTAGCCATCGACAATTTTACCCAAGAGAATCTGGGAGGTTGGGATTGCCTGCAACGTTCCGCCTCTCTGGATGATTATTTCAGAAAGGTAGCCATCCCGCAAATCAAAGAACTACTGACGAATTATGGTGACGTAGCCGTCATGTGGTGGGATACCCCGCACCGTATCAGCAAAGAGACAGCGGCGGAAATCACTGCCGAACTCGCAAAGTATCCGCAGGTAATTACCAACGACCGGTTGCGCCGTCCCGATTTTCCCGGCGACTATAAGACTCCCGAAGGACGTATCCCCCACGCAAAGGACATCGAACGCGTAGACTGGGAGACGTGTATGAATATCGGCAGCTCCTGGGGATACAAAAGCTGGGAGAAGAACTGGAAAAGTGCGGAAACAATTATCCGTAATCTCAATACCATTGCCGCCCGTGGCGGCAACTACCTGCTCAACGTCGGCCCCGACCCGACAGGTGTTGTGCCTGCTCCCGCACTGGACTGCCTGAGAAAAGTAGGCGAATGGATGCGGGTGAACGGTGAAGCGATTTACGCAACACAGCGCAGCGAAATATTTCCTCCCTGGGGCGAATGTATCCGGAAAGACGAAAAGAAGAACTCCGTATATTATCTCTCCGTCTTTCAATGGCCGGAAGACGGCAAACTGGCATTCGACACGAAATATACAGTGAAGGAAGCAATGCTGCTGGCCGACGGTACGAAACTGAAATTTACTAAAACGCCCGGCGGCATTACGATACAAGTTCCCACGCAGGCTCCTGACAAGATAGCTACGGTTGTCAGACTGGAATTGAAAGAGAAACTGCCCGCAATCCAATTAATATCCAACACCGCGAAAGCATTCGAAATAGCTGACGAATGAGAATCTACGGACGAATAAAAAATAGCAGACGATGAATATGAAGGTACGAAGTATATGGTTTTCAGGATGTATATTCCTTTCCACGACATTAACGTTTGGAAAAGAATACAAGCTTTGGTATAACGCTCCGGCTACCGTATGGGAAGAAGCTCTTCCTATCGGTAACGGACGTATCGGAGCGATGGTATATGGCAACCCGCTACAGGAAGTATATCAACTGAACGAAGAATCGATCTGGTCGGGCTATCCGCAGGACTGGAACAACCCCAAAGCCGCGAACGCGTTGCCACAGGTACGGGAAGCTGTCGACCGCGGAGACTATGCCAAGGCAAGCGAACTCTGGAAAGCCAATGCACAAGGTCCGTATACAGCCCGTTACCTGCCTATGGCAAACCTGATGCTCGACCAACTGACGCGGGGGGAAGCCCGGAATCTGTATCGTGAACTCAACATATCGAACGCACTGTCTACCGTCACCTACGAAGCGGACGGAGTGAAATACCGCCGCACTTCCTTTATCTCCTATCCGGACCAGGTGATGGTCATAAAAATAGCCGCAGACCGTCCCCAGGCGGTATCGCTCCATATTCGCTTGAACAGCCTGCTGCGCTATACCGTGCAGACAAAAGGGGAAAAGACACTGATCCTGAACGGCAAAGCCCCCGCCTATGTTGCCAATCGTGACTACGACCCACATCAGGTGGTATACGATGACAAACGGGGGACACAATTCAAAGTGCAAGTGGAACTGCTGCCGGATGGCGGTCACTGTGAGGCAAACGACTCTGCACTGACCGTTCGCAATGCAAATGAAGTAGTGCTGCTACTCTCTGCCGTCACCGATTTCGGGAATAAGAAAATGACACTCAAAAAATGCAAGCGTCCCTATCAGGAATTACTGCAACGACACACGGATGACCATCAGCAACTCTTCAACCGCCTGCAACTATCACTGGGCACAGAGAATCTGCAAAAAGAAGCACTCCCCACCAACGAACGTTTAAAAAGCTTCGAACAAGACCCCACTGACAACGGATTGACGGAACTCTACTATCAATACGGTCGTTACCTGCTGATTGCCTCTTCCCGCCCGGGCGGGCTGCCCGCCAATCTGCAAGGCATCTGGAACCGGCACGTTCAACCGCCTTGGGGATCGAATTATACGACCAACATTAATACTGAGATGAATTACTGGCCGGCGGAAATAACCAATCTTCCGGAATGCTTCCTGCCATTGTCCGATTTCATCGGCCGCCTGGCTGTCAATGGCGCACAAACGGCCAAAGTTAACTATGGCATCAATCGCGGATGGCTGGCCCACCATAACTCGGACGTCTGGGCACAAACCGCTCCGACCGGAGGCTATGATTCCGATCCGAAAGGCGCACCTCGATGGTCGTGCTGGCCAATGGCAGGCGTATGGCTCTGTCAGCATCTATGGGAACACTATGCCTTCGGCGGCGATAAAAAATACTTGTCCAAAACGGCTTATCCCCTGATGAAAGGCGCAGCCGAATTCCTGCTGCAATGGCTGCAAAAAGATCCGGAAACAGGCTACTGGATTACCAACCCATCCACTTCACCCGAGAATCGCTTCCGCTATATCGACAAGGAAGGAAAGAAACAGAACGGAGAGATCAGCCGTTCATCCGGTATGGATCTCGGTCTGGCATGGGACTTACTGACCAACTGCATCGAAGCAAGTACGGTGCTGGATACGGACAAAGCATTTCGCCAGCAGTGCATGGATGTACGCGCCAACCTGCAACCGTTCCGCATCGGTTCAAAAGGACAACTACTCGAATGGGATAAAGAGTTTGAAGAGACAGACCCTAACCATCGCCATGTATCCCATCTGTTCGCCCTGCACCCCGGACGACAGATTATCCCCGAACAGCAGCCGGAACTGGCAGCCGCCTGCCAACGGACACTCGAAATCCGCGGAGACGGCGGCACAGGCTGGGCTATGGCATGGAAAATTAACTTCTGGGCACGTCTGCGCGACGGTAATCATGCTTTCGGGATGCTGAAAAACGGATTGAGATACGTAGATGCCACCCAAGTCAGCGTCCGTGGAGGGGGTACATACGCCAATCTCTTCGATGCCCATCCCCCTTTCCAGATTGACGGAAACTTCGGAGGAACGGCAGGCATTACGGAAATGCTGCTGCAAAGCCATGCGGGATACATACACCTGCTACCTGCCCTGCCGGACAACTGGCAAAGCGGAAGTATCAAAGGCGTCCGCGCCAGAGGCGGATTCACCATCGACATGGAATGGAAAGAAAGCAGGATTACCCGGCTGTCCGTTACTTCCCATTCGGGAGGAACCTGCCGGATACGCGAAGCGACCTCACCCCACGAAGAAGTGATTGAAACGGAAAAGGGAAAGACGTATCAAGTGAAATAAAAAAAGACTGCTTATCAAGTTTAATAAAAGAGAGAACAATCATGAGAAACTATTATCAAACCATAACGATTGCCTGCTGCATGGCAATGAGTGCTTCTCCCCTCGCTATATGGGCGCAGAGTGGCGACGAACAAGGGCTCGAAATCCCCCGCAACCTGCAATTGCAACAAGACAAAGACGAGCTTCGCAAAGCCTACGACGGTTGGTGGACAGCCTCTCAAAAGAATAAGGAGCAACGAATGTCGTGGTATAACGAAGCCAAATTCGGTTGCTTCATCCATTGGGGCCCTTACTCCGTACCCGCGGGTCTTTGGAAAAACAAGATGCAGAGCGGCTATACCGAACACCTGATGCGAAAAGCCCGCATCCCCCTGGAAGAGTACAAAAAAGAACTGATACTTCCTTTCAATCCTACTGAATTTGATGCCGAGGAGTGGATGCGCCATGCATCGGAAGCAGGCATGAGATATTTCGTCATTACTGCCAAGCATCACGACGGATTCGCCATGTATCCATCCGATGCTTATCCCTACGATATTCGCCTTTCCAAATTTCAGAAAGATCCGATGGAAGCATTGAGCAGAGCCGCTAAGAAATATGGCATCAAGTTCGGTTTCTATTATTCGCACGCTTTTGACTGGGAACACCCGGACGCTCCGGGAAACGATTGGGATTATCCCACGAATCCCGGTGGAGATAAACTTGTGGGCGGCAAGAACTGGTGGCTGGAACGTAAAGACTTTCTCGCTAATGCCGAGAAATATGTAAACGAGAAATCCATTCCGCAAATACAGGAACTTATCAGAAAGTACGACCCCGACATCTTATGGTTCGATACTCCGCAGAAGCTTCCGCTCTATCTCAATATCCGCATACTGGAAGCTATCCGCCAAGCGGACCCACAAAACAAAATCGTCGTAAACGGACGACTAGCACGTTTTGGCTCTAATAATATAGGTGATTACCGCAATACGGGCGACCGTTCCGCCTTCTTTTTCCCCACCGAAGGGGCATGGGAATCTATTCCCACTACCAACGAGTCTTATGGATACAGCGTAGTGGATACAGTGCGCAAACCTGTTTCATTCTTTGTACAATTATTACCCAGCGCCACTTCGAAAGGGGGTAATATACTGATGAACGTAGGTCCGATGGGCAATGGCCGATGGGACAAGAGAGACATCGAAGTGTTTCAGGGCATAGGACAGTGGTTGAAGGTGAACGGAGAAAGTATCTATGGAGCACAACGCACCAATCTGCCTATACAGCCGTGGGGCGTAACGACACTGAAAGGAGATACGCTGTATGCACACGTATTTCATTGGCCAGCCGATGGAAAACTGATTATCGGCGGACTCCGTTCCGACATCGGAAAAGGATGGCTCGTTGCCGACAAGAAGGCGGCGATAAGATTCAAGCGCTTAAACGCGGATGATTACGAACTGACCTTGCCCGCCAATGCGCCGGACAGCATGAATTCCGTCATCGCACTGGTACTGAACAACCGGAAAGTGCCGAATCCCATCCGTCTTATCGACCACAAACAGAGCAATACGCTCTATACATTCGATTCCGAACTGCAAGGGCGTGGATTGGGATACGGTGACGGCAAACCGAACCGCAACTACGTTACCAAATGGAAAAATACGAATCAGTGGATGAAATGGAACTTACGGTCAAGCGCACCTGTCGAATATACTGTTTATCTGGACTACAACACGCAGGGAAAGAATGATACGGGAACAGTCGTGGTAGAGATAGCCGGACAGAAACTGGAAGCGAACTACTCCACTTATCCCGAACAGAAAGGGACCAACAGTCTACGTCTGGGAAAAGTGAAGCTGCCGAAAGGTAGTTTTGAATGCAGCCTGAAAGGAAAACAATACCAGGGAAGCCAATACATGACTCCTATTGCCGTACGGCTTGAAAAAGAGTAAGCATGGCAGTAATCTCTGTATCGCAATAACTTCGAAATAGCAAATACATTGAATAACGCTAACAAATAGTATACATATATGAAATTGAAATTATCCACCGTAACCATAAAGTTGAAGCTCCCCATAGCAGCTTTATTGCTCGGAGCCGGCCTCACGGCCTGTACTCCGCAACCGGATTCAAACATAGTGGAAGACAACATGGAGTTTGCACAGCAACAACTCCGATGCGCTTTTGATGAAATAGACTACGCCGTAGCCAACGAATCACCCGAAAGCCGTGCGCAACGCGAAAAGAACGGATGGGGGCCACTCACCAATCCCCGGAATACGGAACCGGACGGGACGCTTCACCTCGTCCCGTCCAAAGACTGGACCAGCGGATTCTTCCCCGGCGAGCTCTGGTTTCTCTATGAGTATACCCAGAATAATTTCTGGAAAAAGAAGGCGCAGCAACATACCGATATCCTGGAACAGGAAAAGATGAACGGCGGCACTCACGACATGGGCTTCAAGATGTATTGCAGCTTTGGAAACGGTTATCGCCTGACGCAAGACGAACGCTACAAAGAAATTCTGTTGCAATCGGCACGCACACTTTCCACCCGGTTCAAACCCAAAGCCGGCATTATCCGCTCTTGGGACCATAACAAGGATAAATGGCAATGCCCGGTCATCATTGATAATATGATGAACCTTGAGTTGCTGTTTTGGGCTACCAAAGAAAGTAAGGATTCCACCTATTATAATATAGCGGTAAGCCACGCACGGACTACGATGAAAAATCATTTCCGTGCAGACTATAGTTGCTATCATGTGATAGACTACGACACCATCACCGGACAAGTACTGAAAAAGAACACACATCAGGGACTTGCGCACGAATCGGCTTGGGCACGCGGTCAGGCATGGGCACTGTATGGCTATACGATGTGTTACAGGGAAACCAAGTTACCGGAATTCCTCGAACAGGCTAAAAAGGTGGAACAATACCTCTTCACCCACAAAAATATGCCCGAAGACCTGATCCCTTACTGGGACTTCGACGCTCCCGGCATTCCCAACGAGCCGCGTGACGCCTCAGCAGCCACAGTGATCGCTTCCGCACTCTACGAACTGTCGCAATATGACCGCAAAAACAGCGAACGCTACAAGAAAAACGCCGACAGGATAGTAGAGAACCTGACGAACAGTTATCGCACTACGCTGAACAAAGACAACGGTTTCCTGCTACTCCACAGCACAGGAACCAAACCTACCAACGTAGAAGTGGACGTACCCATCGTATATGCCGACTATTACTTTATAGAAGCATTACTACGCAAGGATAAACTGGAGAAAACCGGCAAACTTTTCTAAAAACGAGAAAGAAATGAAACGACTGATTTATACGTTATGCCTTATTATAGGCTGCGCCACCCTATCCGAAGCTAAAGTCCTCACCGGGCATAAAACCCGGCTAACCGACAACTGGCTGTATCTGCGGGGAGACATCGGCAATATCTGGGAAGCAGTGCGTCCCGCCGCTCCCGGCAGTTCGGAATGCGTTCCCCTATGGACGCCTGTCACCCTGCCCCATTGCTTCAATGCCACAGATGCCGTAGACCCGGACATGAATTACTACCAGGGCCCCGGGTGGTATAAAACACTGCTCGACATACAAAATCCCTATCCCAACGGACGAATCCTGCTCGACTTTGAAGGAGCGGGACAAAAGACCGAAGTATACATCTACACGACACGGGTCGCTTCCCATATCGGCGGATACGATGAATGGACGGCAGATATCACCGAAGCGGTGCAAGCATTCGTCTCCACTCCCGAATGTGTTCAACGTTTTGGCGGTAAAGTTCCCCTATCCATCCGTTGCGACAACAGCCGGGATGCGGAAATGATTCCTTCCGACTTATCGGATTTCAACGTTTATGGCGGACTATACCGCTACCTCAACCTGGCGTATGTCCCCGAAGTTTCCATAGATCGTGTACAAATAGATGCCGTATTAGACAAAAACCTGAAAAAGGCAACACTTGCCGTTCAAGCTTTTTTCTATAATCCGTCGGATATCAGGAAAACAACTGCGCATATCATCGTCAAATCTCCTTCAGGCAAGATAATACTGAATGAAGAAAAAGAAGTGATGCCGCTTGGAAAAGCTTCCCTGCTGACGGCAAATATTCAGAAGCCGGAATTATGGTCGGACGAGGATCCTGCTCTTTACACCTGCGAAATTACCCTGCACCACAACGGACAGGAGCAGAAAGCCATCGAGCGATTCGGATTCCGCCATTTTGAATTTGTGGAAAAAGGACCATTCCGCCTCAACGGTTCCCGCCTTTTGCTGCGCGGTACACACCGCCACGAAGACCATGCGGGCGTAGGCGCAGCTATGACAGAAGAACAAATGCGGGCGGAAATGACGCTCATGAAAGAAATGGGAGTGAATTTTATCCGGCTGGGACATTACCAACAGTCGGACATTATTCTTTCTCTTTGCGATGAACTGGGCATTCTTGTATGGGAAGAGATTCCCTGGTGCCGCGGCGGTCTGGGTGGCGAGCAGTATCAGGCACAAGCCAAACGAATGTTGACGAACATGATTCATACGCATTATAATCATCCCGCCGTCATCATCTGGGGATTAGGTAATGAAAACGACTGGCCGAACGACTTCCCGGAATTCGACAAGGGAAAGATACGTAGTTTTATGAAGGAACTCCATGAATTGGCGCATCAATCGGACGATAGCCGGGTGACCGCTATCCGCCGTTGCGACTTCTGTAAAGATATCGTAGATGTTTATTCTCCTTCTATCTGGGCGGGGTGGTACAGAGGCATCTTCACCGATTATAAAAATGCTTCATTCCATGAGATGCAGCAGGTGAAACATTTCTTCCATGCCGAATGGGGAGGCGACTGCCATGCCCGCCGCCATGCGGAGGACCCGTTCATCAATTTGGATAAGATTGAAGCGGGCAAGGGAGCAGACGAACGCGCGGGAGATGCTTCGCTTTACGGTGGAAACGCACGCGCTTCCAAAGACGGCGACTGGTCGGAAAGTTACATGGTGCGCCTCATCGACTGGCATCTGAAAGAACAGGAAACGATGGATTGGCTGACAGGGGCGGCATATTGGCCGTTCAAGGACTTCTCTACTCCGGTACGTCCGGAGAATCCTGTGCCTTATGTCAATCAAAAAGGAGTAGTGGAAAGAGATCTCACACCGAAGGAGACTTACTATGTATTCCAATCATACTGGGCGAAAAAGCCTATGATACATATCTATGGGCATACATGGCCGATTCGATGGGGCAAACCGGAAGAAATGAAAGAGATATTAGTCTACTCTAACTGTCCGCAAGTGGAGTTGATTGTCAACGGAGTGCCGCAAGGAATAAAGAAGCGTAACAGTCAGGACTATCCGGCGGCAGGTCTACACTGGAACTGCAAGTTACAGGCAGGAGAGAATACAGTCATCGCCCTTTCCAAAGGGAAAGCAGTCGTGGCAGACACGCTCCGGTTTGTATACGAAACCCGCACATGGGGTAAGCCTGCGCAACTGCAAGCGAAAGTCACTCATTGCGGCGGAGAAAGTTCAGGCGATATATCAATGGTGGAAGTCCAGCTGACAGACGCTAAAGGCGTACCCTGTCTGGATGCCGTAAACTATATAGAATTCGGACTGGCAGGAGACGGGCAATTAATCGAGAACCAGGGGACTTCTACCGGTTCACGAAAGGTACAGGCCTACAATGGTCGCGCAGCCATCCGTGTAGATAAAAGGAAAGGAGAATCGGTAGTATCCGTGCGGTGTGATATCCCGGAAGTTAAAACGGTGTTTGTCAGGCTATAAAGTTTAACAAGTATATCTGTTATTTTTAAAAATACACTATCTTTGCGTATACCGTATAGCTAAAAAATATTCCGTTAAATTTCTCTTTTATGAAAACATTGAAAGCTGTCTACCTAGTAACTGTCATTACCGGCTTGTTGACCGGTTTATCCTTGTCATCTTCCGCATCCGCCCAAGATATCTCAGGAACCTGGCACGGAAAACTGACTGTTCCCACCGGTTCGCTGACCCTTGTATTCCATATCAATCAGACAGGAGAAGGCACTTACATAACGACACTCGACAGCCCCGACCAGGGGGCTAACGGAATAAAGACGCAAACCACTTCGTTCAAAGATTCCATATTGACTGTGCAGACACCTGTTATCCACGCTTCTTACAAAGGAAAGCTGAGCAACGACCGTAGTATTAGCGGAACATTCACACAAGGCATTCCTTTGCCGTTGAATCTGGAAAAAGGAGAAGCAAGCCGCTCCAAACGCCCGCAGGAACCTCAGCCGCCTTTCTCTTACAAAAGCGAAGAAGTCACGGTAAGAAACGAACAGGACGGAATCAATCTCGCGGGAACATTCACTCTTCCCGAAAAAGGAACAAAATTTCCGGCGGTAGTCATGGTGACAGGAAGCGGTGCGCAGAACCGGGATGAGGAGATTATGGGACACAAGCCTTTCCTTGTCATCGCCGACTATCTGACGCGAAACGGCATCGCCGTATTGCGCTGCGACGACCGTGGCACAGCCGCCTCACAAGGCAACCATGCAACAGCTACCAACGAAGACTTTGCCAGAGATACGGAAGCTGCCATCCACTATCTGCGCGGCAGAAAAGAAATAAACACGAAAAAGATTGGAATCATCGGACATAGCGCAGGAGGAACCATCGCATTCATTGTGGCAGCCAATGATCCGTCAGTGGCATTTATCGTTTCATTGGCGGGAGCCGCCATCAAAGGAGACAGCCTGATGCTAAGGCAAGTGGAACTGATTTCTAAATCTCAGGGAATGCCGGATGCGCTTTGGCAAGGAACGAAACCGTCGCTGCGAAACAGGTATGCCATACTGCAACAAGCGGACAAGACAACGGATGAGCTCCAAAAGGAACTGTATGCAGACGTTACCAAAACCATGTCGTCCGAACAACTGAAAGACTTGAATACCGTACAGCAGATTTCCGCCCAGATACGTTCGATGACCTCGCCCTGGTATCTTCATTTTATGAGGTACGACCCGGCTAATGCCCTGAAGAATGTGAAATGTCCGGTACTCGCCCTAAACGGAGAAAAGGACATTCAAGTGGACGCGACTATGAACCTTACAGCCATCCAACAAAGAATCAGCGAAAACGGAAACAAAAATGTAACTGTAAAAGCCTATCCGAACCTGAACCATCTGTTGCAGACCTGCGAAAAAGGCACATTGGCCGAATACGGGCAACTGGAAGAAACCATCAGTCCGGAAGTATTGAAAGATATGACCGAGTGGATTCAGAAACAGTAAGGTGATCAGCAATACACTTTTTCGGACAACATTGCCTGGTAGTACATCCATCCCCTTGATTACATACATTGCATAAATTGACTTAAATCAAAATCTTTCCTACCGAACTCACCTTGGCCGATTTTGTTTTACCTTTGCACCCGCAAAAAAGAAGAAGGTAAAAAAGTAACAGGTATCAGGTATAGTTTGGTATGAAGAAAAGTCTGATTGCATTGGCGTTCGGCACCCTGGGATTGGGTATTGCCGAGTTTGTGATGATGGGAATTTTGCCCGACGTGGCAAAAGATTTAGGAATCAGTATCCCCGTTGCGGGACATTTCATTTCCGCCTATGCGTTGGGCGTCTGTGTGGGTGCACCCGTACTGACATTAGCCCGCAAATATCCTTTGAAACATATTCTGCTGGTACTGGTCACCCTGATTATGATAGGTAATATCTGTGCCGCTTTGTCACCCAACTACTGGGTATTGCTTGCCGCACGTTTCATCTCCGGACTTCCTCATGGAGCCTACTTCGGTGTCGGCTCTATTGTTGCCGAGCGACTGGCTGATAAAGGAAAAGGTTCGGAAGCTGTTTCGATTATGATTGCCGGAATGACCATCGCCAACCTCTTCGGCGTCCCATTGGGAACTTCCCTCAGCACTATGCTTTCCTGGCGTGCCACTTTCCTGTTGGTAGGCATTTGGGGAATCGTAATCATGTATTACATCTGGCGCTGGGTTCCCCACGTAGAAGGGTTGAAAGACACCGGCTTCAAGGGGCAATTCCGCTTCCTCAAAACTCCGGCCCCGTGGCTGATTCTGGGTGCCACAGCATTAAGCAACGGTGGTGTATTCTGCTGGTATAGCTATATCAATCCGATGCTGACAAACGTTTCCGGTTTCTCTGCCGAAAGCATTACTCCTCTGATGATTCTTGCCGGATTCGGTATGGTCATGGGGAATCTTATCAGCGGACGTCTCTCCGACCGTTACACACCGGGAAAGGTAGGAACTGTCGCACAAGCGCTCATCTGTATTATGCTACTCCTCCTATTCTTCCTTTCACCTTATAAATGGGCAGCCGCTCTACTGATGTGCCTTTGTACGGCAGGATTATTTGCCGTATCCAGTCCGGAACAAGTATTAATTATCCGTGTGGCAAAAGGCGGAGAGATGCTGGGAGCTGCCAGCGTGCAGGTTGCATTCAACCTGGGAAATGCCATCGGCGCATATGCAGGAGGACTGGCTATCAGCGAAGGCTATCGTTATCCTGCGCTTACAGGGGTTCCTTTCGCACTGATCGGATTTATTTTATTCCTGATTTTCTATAAGAAATATCAGTTCAATCCCAATTATCTTTAAGAGTTTTTGAGGGAGAGATATAAAGTTTCATCCTATAATAAATAGCAATATCTTTTAAAATTATTATCCTTGTGAAGTATATTAGCTGGGTTGAGTATAAAAAGTACTTCGATGACTTTGAGTTTTCACTGCACTCTATTAGAAATTCCACTGCACTGAACTAGAATTTTCTATGCACTCGGGTAGTTGTCCCCTTGCAAGGGGACCATTGTCATCTTACAAGAGGACTAATGTCACCTTACAACAGGACATTTGTCACTTTACAAGATGACAACTACAGAATTACGGACGGAAAATCTTTAAAGATACAAAAATAATTAGAGAAAAGCAAGTAGGCGGAACTTTATTGATTATAGAAAGAAAATAATCTCCAAATTACAGTTATCGTATATATAATGTTTATATTTGTCCGAAATAGCTATTGCATCTTTGTCCGCTATGAAAACAAAAAGCATTTTATACGCCATCATGAGCCTTCTCCTGTCAACCTTTTGGGCAGAGAGTGCCGCCAAAAACCCTTATTACTATTTCCGTACGCTGGACATCAAGGACGGACTTTCACATAATACGGTGAACACCATCCTGCAAGACCGGCAAGGATTCATGTGGTTTGGCACGAAAGACGGGCTGAACCAATATGACGGTCTCGTATTCCGTACTTTTCAGAAAGAGAACTCTTCTTTGGGCAACAACTTTATCACTGCCCTACACGAGGATGCCGAAGGAAATATATGGGTAGGGACTGATACGGGCGTCTACATCTATAACCCCCGATTAGAGAAATTCACCCCGTTCGACATTCCCATCGAAGGTACCGGTGAGACCATCAGCCGTACCATAACGTGGATAGATTCCGACCCGCAAAAAGACGTATGGATTTCGTCCGATTCCCAAGGGCTTTTCCACTACGACATAAAGAAGAACAGCTTGAAGGAGTATTCCGCAAAAATAGGAAAAGGAGCGCTTAACATCACCCGCTTCTGGTTCGGAGACAACGAATTGTGGGTGAACCGCTACGAGGACAACCTGTATCATTCGGAAGACGCCGCCCGCTTCACCGTTTTCCGGGATGCCGAAGGCGAAGAGCCTTTCAAAGGAGCTATCATCACCACCTGTGTCAAAGGACTGCACAATTGCATCTATATAGGTTCGTCCAACGGCCTGGCAGAAATCAACCTGACCACCCGCAAGGTGCGCCGCCTGTTAAACGACTACGTACGCAACATCTGCCTGCGTTCGGATACGGAGCTATGGGTAGGTACGGAACAAGGCATCTACATCTACAACTTGGAAACCGACAAATATATCCACCTCACCACCTCGGAGTCCGACGACCGCTACGCATTATCCGACAACGCCATCTACACCATCTTCAAAGACCGTGAAGGCGGAATGTGGATAGGCTCATACTTCGGTGGCGTCAACTATTATCCTCACCAATATACTTACTTCGAAAAGTATTATCCCCGGGACGACATGCGATACTTGGGACACCGCATCCGTGAATTCTGCGGAAGCAATGACGGGACGATATGGTTCGGCACAGAAGACAAGGGACTTTTCCATTTCAATCCCGCCGACGGTACAGTCACGCCTTTCCACCACCCTGCCCTGTACCACAACATTCACGGATTATGTATCGACGGTGATTACCTGTGGGCAGGTACTTTTGCCGGCGGACTGAACCGTATCCATCTTCGCACCCGGGAAGTACGGCACTACGAAAAGGGCGAAGCATCCAATACCCTCAATGCCGACAACATATTCTCAATCTATAAAAGTAGCACCGGCGAATTATTAATCCGAACTCTCTACCCTATAACAAGTGTATATAATAATCGAAAAGTATACCAGATAATAATTGAAAAGTAGTCCACTAGTTTCGTTATGCAAAGGATATAATTCTTTTATTTTTGTGATACATATCTCCTCATGTTTTGTGTTTCTTTAACTCTATATGATTGTCCGCTCATGTTCACCAGATGTGCTTTATGGGTTAGTCTGTCTACCATTGCAGCGACTAGAACTTTATCTTTTACAATTTCTCCCCATCTGTCAAAAGATAGATTTGTGGTAATGATTGTCGCTTTTTTCCCGGCTCTGAGTGATAGGTGGTTAAACAATAGTTCTCCTCCTTCCTTATCACAACTTACATATCCAAATTCATCACAAATGACCATATCATACTTTTCAAACCTGAGTTCGAGTTGTCTTAGACTCTTCTGTGACCTACATTCCCTTATTTGTGTTAGCAGATGCGGTACAGATGTAAAAAAGACCGTATATCCTTCCATGCACGCCTTGATCCCCAATGCGGTGGCTATATGTGTCTTTCCTGTTCCCGGATTTCCATATAACACCACGTTTCTTCCTTCTTTAACAAATTCAAGTGTTTCCAGTTCAGGTATGACCATCTGTGCGTCTTTAGGCAAATCCTCTCTTATGAGCTCCTGCAAATACTTCATCTGCGGGAATCCGGCTATCCTTACCCGTTGTTTTCTTCGTTTCTCTACCCTTATTTCCATTTCCTTTTCCAGTATGCGTGCAATCAATGTCCTGCATCCCCAGTTCTCCTGCGTTGCCAATGTGATAAAGTCCTCCAGTTCGTTCTGTAGAACATTTATTTTAAGTTCTCTGGCATAGTCTGTAATCATTTCTTTTTCTGACAAGTAGTCCATAACAATATTTTTTTAGTTTAAAGAATCTATTTGAGTTAAAGCCTGTGTGCTGTCCATCATCCTGGTCAGGTCCACAAGGATCCCCATTGCCGCATCCTCTATCTGCCGTGATTGCTGTCGGTGCTCCGGAGCAGGCACATTTTCCCCATTTCCATCCTGCGGCTCATTATTAGCGTGCATAAAGGCTTTAATCTGGTCTGCCGATACCTTGTGTACTCCACGCAGTCTCAAAGCCTCATAGGAACGTATGATATCCTTGTCTGTAAATCCATTCTCTGCGGCATACTGTATTAACAGAACAAAGTCCCTTCCATTATCCTGGAAATGTATCTGGAAGAGTTCCTGTATCTTAGCGGGCATCTGCATGAGTGCCAAAACTTTATAATCCTCCATTTAAAAGCATCCCATCTCGTTTATATGTGGCTGCAAGGCTGCCAGATCAGCCGCGAGCGACTCTACCTTGTCCAAGGTGGAGATACTTCCGGCTTGTGTGTTAAGTCCTTCACATACCTCTTGCAGGTGTTTGCCGGCTTCTTCTACCGAGTCGAAATCCATCTTCATACAGAATGCCTTGCGCCTGACATACTCCACGCTACGTTCCACATGTCCTTTTTCCCATCCGGCACGTGCGTTGCAAAAGCGGAAATCAAACCGGTAAAAGGCGCACATACGGCTCAAAGCCTCCGTGGGAGTCTTATCTGTCCCTACGAAGTCCTTGACCGCCACACGCATATTGTCATATACCATGACATAGGGAACTCCCTTGACCTGGCGGAAGAAATTACGGTGTGATTCCATAAAGGCCAGCGTATTCTGATGACGGAACAGATAGGCATAACGCCCATTGCTGTGACTAAAAGTAAACACAGCCAGAAAGAAACGCTGAAGCTTACCATGTATGCGGAGTTTTACCTCTCCCCAGTCGAACTCGCAGTTCTCTCCCGGGATATAGTACTGCCGGATAAAAGCCTCTTCCCGTTTACGGGACTTTTGAGTATCAATCCCCGTGATATACTTGCATACGCTCGGATAGCTGACTGAGAATCCTCGTGAAAGAAGAAGATTGTGAATATCCTTCTTTAACATACATTGCTTCTTTAGACCACTGGCACGTTTGCTGGCATTTTTAGCTAAGCAATCATCTATAATGGATTGTACCTGTCCTGTGATTACTCTACGGCTACGTTTAGAGCTATCATACCGGGGCGCAGTAGTCAAAATTGTCTCTAAACTTACTGAAGGAGTATCAGAAGACAATGTACTCTCATACTCCTGGATTACCTTATGTACCGTTTTACGGCTGATGTCCAGTTCGCGGGCAATGGCACGTTTGCTGAGCCCACGACTTCTATACAAATGAATTATGGTTTGTTTATCCACCATGGTTATCATGTTTATACTTCCTTATTGGTTGAACCACAAAGGAAGTGGTTATATTAATAAATCTTAATATAGAGCATGTAATTACGATAGGGAAATAGTAAAAAACAGACTCCATTTACTAACCTAGTGGTATACTTTTCAATTATTATGGTGGACTACTTTTGGGTTATTATTTACATTAGTATATTCTCAAAACAGCGAAAATAGAGAATCACGTAATTACAAATGCATGGCATTTTCCGGCTTTTCTTTACCAAACTGCGATTTATGTCCTTCTCCGATGATTAAATATTCCTTTTTTAAGAATCATCGTTTTTTAAGGGAGGCTATATAGTTTGGAATAGAGGTTGTGCTTAACAATAAAAACTGTAATAGTATACAGGAACAGCCAAATAAGATATTACCGGATTCTGACAAGATTAGGTAATGTCTTATTTTTATAATGGGGAAAATTGTTACCTTTGTATATATCTTATATTTACAATTAAGATTAAACCTAATTTTTCGCTTATGAAAATAGTTAAGGCTAGCTGCATCGTTATATTCATTACCGGACTATTAGCCGGAGTGTTCTTCTCATCCTCTGTTTCCGCCCAAGATATTTCGGGAACCTGGCACGGAAAACTTTCCATTCCCACCGGTTCATTGACTATTGTATTCCACATCAGTCAAACGGAACAAGGCGCTTATGTGACCACACTGGACAGTCCCGACCAGGGAGCCAACGGTATCAAGACACAGACTACTTCTTTCAATGATTCTACTTTAATTATCCAGATACCTGTGATTCATGCTTCGTACAAAGGAAAACTGAACAGTGATAACACAATCAACGGAACATTTACGCAAGGGATGCCCCTTCCGTTGAATTTGAAAAAGGGAGAAGCCAGCCGCCCCAAACGTCCACAGGAGCCTCAACCGCCTTTCCCTTACAGAAGTGAAGAAGTCACCGTGAGGAATGAACGGGATGGAATTAACCTTGCCGGAACATTGACTCTTCCCGAAAAAGGAACTAAATTTCCGGCAGTGGTAATGGTGACGGGAAGCGGTGCGCAGAACAGGGATGAGGAAATCATGGGACACAAACCTTTCTTTGTCATCGCCGATTATCTGACCCGAAACGGAATTGCTGTGCTTAGATGTGATGACAGGGGTACTGCCGCTTCACAAGGTACTCACGCAACAGCTACCAATGAGGATTTTGCCACAGATACGGAAGCAATGGTGAATTATCTGCGCAGCAGAAAAGAAATAAATGCAAAGAAAATCGGAATTATCGGACATAGTGCAGGCGGAATCATTGCATTCATCGTTGCCAAAAAGGACCCATCCATTGCATTTGTCGTTTCATTGGCAGGAGCCGGCGTGAGAGGCGACAGTCTGATGCTGAAGCAGGTAGAGTTAATCTCTAAATCCCAGGGAATGCCGGATGCCGTCTGGCAAGGGATGAAGCCTTCGATACGGAACAGATATGCCATACTGCAACAAACAGACAAAACTCCCGAAGAGTTGCAGAAAGAACTGTATGCAGACGTTACAAAAACAATGTCTCCCGAACAATTGAAAGACCTGAATACCATCCAGCAACTATCCGCACAAATCAGTTCGATGACTTCTCCACGGAGAAAAGGATATTCAAGTGGATGCCGCCATGAATCTTGCTGCCATTCAGGAAAGAATCACCGGAAATGGAAACAAAAATGTAACAGTCAAAGCCTATCCGAACTTAAATCATCTGTTTCAGACTTGCGAAAAAGGAACATTGGCTGAATACGGGCAGTTGGAAGAAACAATCAATCCGGAAGTCTTGAAAGATATCATTGAATGGATAAGGAAACAATAAGTCTATTAATGATATTACTTAGCAAGTACACATTTCTCAATATCACATTCTTTTCTTGCTAATTCTTGCAAATTCTTCAAATATTTGCAAGAATTGGAAAGAAAGTAAATGGCTACAATTTACATATACTACATAAATCTCCCGTCATCAGCTTACACCAACATTGTCTAATTTGATTTAAATCAAAATCTATCTCATCGAACTCACCCTGAAAGATTTTGTTTTACCTTTGCAGCCAAAACAAATAAGCGGCAAATAATAGTAAGGTAAAAAGGTAACAGGTATTAAGGTAAAGTTTTGTATGAAGAAGAGTCTTATTGCATTGGCGTTCGGCACACTGGGATTAGGTATTGCCGAATTTGTAATGATGGGAATTTTGCCCGATGTGGCAAAAGATTTAGGTATTAGTATTCCTACCGCAGGGCATTTCATTTCTGCTTATGCATTAGGCGTCTGTGTCGGTGCACCTGTATTGACACTGGCTCGCAAATATCCGCTAAAACATATTCTGTTAGTATTAGTTACCTTAATTATGATAGGTAATATCTGTGCGGCTATGGCTCCCAATTACTGGGTGTTGCTCGCTGCCCGTTTTATCTCCGGCTTGCCTCATGGTGCATACTTCGGAGTAGGCTCTATTGTTGCAGAGAAACTAGCCGACAAGGGTAAAGGTTCGGAAGCCGTCTCCATCATGATTGCAGGAATGACCATTGCCAACCTGTTTGGTGTACCTTTGGGCACTTCCCTAAGTACCATGCTTTCCTGGCGTGCCACTTTCCTGCTGGTCGGTATCTGGGGAATTGTTATCCTATATTACATCTGGCGATGGGTTCCGCATGTAGAAGGCTTAAAAGATACCGGCTTTAAAGGACAATTCCGCTTTCTTAGAACTCCGGCTCCGTGGCTGATTCTCGGTGCTACGGCACTAGGTAATGGCGGTGTATTCTGCTGGTATAGCTACATCAAT
>PPYE01338242.1_pt1 | contig 35903 bp, 18 predicted proteins | sample 1559881 | NCBI WGS metagenome assembly PPYE01 (sample SAMN08240022, study PRJNA423297) | Human gut metagenome, whole genome shotgun sequencing project.
CCATTTTCTTAATGTTTTTCATGAGTTGATATTTTTAGAGTGAGACTTTAATTCTATTACAAATGTAGGAAGAATTGCACTCACCCGAAAGGGCGAAATGCAATTGAATACAAATCATGCCCCAATAAAATACATTCTATTCTCTTCTATGCCTTGCGAGACTTTCCGAATGTAACATTATTGCCTTATATTTGAAACGAAAAACGCTATCCTGAAAGAAAACGTTCCGCACCTTGAAACATAACGAACCTTGTTTCTGCCGGATTATGGTGAACTTTGCCATCAGTACAAACTTTAAAAATAAGAATGATGAAGAACAGTTGCAGACTTTTATTAATCTTAATCGGATTATGGATGGCTAATGTCTCCCTCGCACAAAAGACATTCAGGAACCCCATTATCACAGGAATGAATCCCGACCCGAGCATTTGCAGGGTGGGAGATGATTTTTACTTGGTTACTTCTACCTTTGAATATTTTCCCGGTCTGCCGGTTTATCATAGTAAAGACCTTGTTCATTGGAAACTGATCGGTCATGCCCTGTCCCGCCCGGAAAATAATCCGTTGATGGGATGCAATGCCTCCACCGGCGGACAGTATGCTCCGACGTTACGATACCATGACGGTACATTCTATGTGATTGGCACGAACTATGGAGGAAAAGGTTCGCAAGGAGTATTCTATGTGACGGCAAAGAATCCTGCAGGTCCCTGGTCTGATCCGGTATGGGTGGGGAACTGGTATGTAGATCCGTCTATTGAGTTTATCGACGGAAAGATGTACTTTTTGAGTCCGGATAATCAAGGCAGCTTCCTGTTGGGAGTGATGGACCCCGAAACCGGAACGTTTGTGGAACCTTTGAGAAAAGTAGCTTCCGGTCTGGGAGGCTCTTCACCGGAAGGACCTCATTTCTATAAGATAGGCGATTATTACTATATCATGTCTGCCGAAGGAGGAACGGGCTACGAGCATCGGGAAGTCATACAACGGAGTAAATCCCCTTGGGGACCGTATGAGCCCAGTCCTGTAAATCCTGTCCTTTCGAATATGAACTGTCCCGATCATCCTTTCCAGGCGATAGGTCATGCCGACCTCGTCCAACTGAAAGATGGAAGCTGGTGGGCAGTTTGTCTGGGAATAAGACCAGTGAACGGCAAGTACCAGCATTTAGGGCGTGAAACGTTCCTAGCACCTGTGACGTGGGATGCCGACGGCTGGCCTAAGGTGGGTAAAGATGGTGTCGTACAGGAAACATATCTCTTCCCCAACCTGCCGTCACACGTTTGGATGGAACAACCGGTTCGTGATGATTTCGATCAGGAAACACTGGGGTTGGACTGGACTTTTATCCGCAATCCTGCTCATTCGTTCTGGTCATTGACGGAGAAGCCGGGTTCGCTGCGTCTGAAAGGAACAGCAATCAACTTCACAACGAATGATTCTCCTTCTTTTATCGGCCGCCGGCAGGCTGCTTTCAATCTGACTGCATCTGCAAAAGTCAACTTTATTCCGAAAGTGGAAAATGAAGAGGCGGGACTGGTAGTAAGAGCGGATGATAAGAATCATTATGACCTGCTGATAACGGAGCGGAACGGACAGCGGGTTGCCATGATCCGTAAAACTTTGAAGGATAAAGTGGTCGATACCACCTGCAAAGAACTTCCTGCTACCGGAGAGGTGATCTTATCCATCACCGCCACCGAGACGACCTATACGTTTGAGATAAAGGCAGCCCACGTTTCTGCTATATTGGGAACAGCTTCCACGCGTGATGTCTCCAATGAAGTGGTAGGTGGATTTACCGGTGTATTTATAGGTATGTATGCATCCGGTAATGGGCAGGCAAATACAAATCCGGCCGACTTTGACTGGTTCGATTTTCGCTGCTTGGACTAAGCTGAAGAGGGTTGAAAACAAATCATACGCAAAAGGGAAACATTCTGTGCGTATGGGTAAAACATTTGGCAGACCGGGTGTGAACGAAATACCATATTTCCTTTGGGAAAAACATCTACTTTTGTATCGTCGGCTGGCAAAAGATGTTTAACTCTTAAATTATATAATATGCGAAACGCTTTATTCCTTATTTTTATTTCGCTTTGTTCCGTATGCAAGTCATCAGCTCAAGGTTACAGTAATCCTGTAATCCCCGGTTTCCATCCCGATCCGAGTGTTTGCAAGGCAGGGGATGATTATTATTTAGTCAACAGCAGCTTTCAATATTTCCCCGGAGTGCCTTTGTTTCACAGTAAAGACCTTGTGCATTGGGAGCAGATAGGAAACTGTCTGACCCGTCCGTCCCAGCTTGATCTGACTAATGCTAATTCGGGAAGCGGTATTTTCGCTCCTACCATTCGTTACAATGATGGAGTGTTTTACATGATTACGACTAATGTCTCCGGTAAGGGGAATTTCCTGGTACATACTACTGATCCCCGTAGTGAATGGTCGGAACCAGTCTGGCTCGAGCAAGGAGGCATCGATCCTTCGCTTTATTTTGAGGATGGCAAATGTTTTATGGTCAGTAATCCGGATGGATACATCAACCTGTGTGAGATTGACCCCATGACAGGCAAACAGCTTTCTTCTTCCAAACGAATATGGAACGGCACTGGAGGCAGATATGCCGAGGGTCCGCACATTTATAAGAAAGACGGCTGGTACTATCTGCTGATTTCGGAGGGCGGTACGGAATTGGGACATAAAGTAACCATTGCCCGCAGCCGTTACATTGACGGGCCTTATCAGGGAAATCCGGCAAATCCTATTCTGACCCATGCCAATGAATCGGGACAATCCAGTCCGATTCAGGGAACAGGGCATGCTGATCTGGTGGAAGGCACCGATGGTTCTTGGTGGATGGTTTGTCTGGCATACAGAATTATGCCGGGAACTCATCATACATTGGGACGTGAAACGTATCTGGCTCCGGTGCGGTGGGATAAGGACGCCTGGCCTGTAGTCAATAGCAATGGAACCATTTCTTTGAAGATGGACGTCCCTACTCTGCCTCAACAGGAAATGAAAGGCAGACCGGAACGAATAGACTTTAAAGAAGGAAAGCTTTCTCCCGAATGGATTCATCTGCAGAATCCCGAAGCGAAGAATTATATTTTTACCAAAGATGGAAAACTTCGTTTGATAGCGACTCCCGTTACGTTAAGCGATTGGAAAAGCCCTACCTTTGTCGCCTTGCGGCAGGAACATTTTGATATGGAAGCATCCGCTCCGGTAGTCTTGCAGAAAGCGGGAGTGAATGATGAAGCGGGAATTTCCGTCTTTATGGAGTTTCATTCTCACTACGATTTATTTGTCCGTCAGGATAAGGATCGGAAACGTTCTGTTGGCTTGCGATATAAACTGGGAGAGATTACCCATTATGCCAAAGAAGTTTCCCTACCGACGGATGGTGAGGTGGAACTGGTGGTGAAGTCGGATATCAATTACTATTATTTTGGTTATAAAGTGAATGGAATATATCATGATCTGGGTAAGATGAACACGCGTTATCTAAGCACTGAAACAGCAGGCGGATTTACCGGAGTCGTATTGGGGCTTTACATTACATCAGCTTCTAAAGATTCGAAGGCGTATGCTGATTTTGAGTACTTTAAGTATAAAGGGAAACCGGGAGAAAACAAATGAATCCCTTTTATAAAACAAATTCACCCCATCGTTTCCAAAACGCTCCCTATATGAATAACATTACAGAAGTGAAGTTACATGTCGAATACATAATTTTGTGGTGTAGAAAACAAATGTGTTTTGATGAGGCAAGGTTAACGGTTTTAAATTTAATCTAATAGTATAGAAGAATATGGAAAAACAGTCATTTAGTGATGGATTATTTAGTCCATTGGGTATTAAACGAGTCATATTTATGCTGGTGTTGCTCACCACCTCTTTTATATCATGTAGCAACAGTGATGAAAAAGGAGGAAGTCTGGAAGTGGCACAGGAATATCGTAATCTGGAGTTTGACGCTCGTGGAAGCAGGCAGACTATTCAGATAGACGGTCCGGCCGAATGGCATATCAGTACTTCGGAAAGTTGGTGTAAAAGTTCACATACTATCGGTGAAGGAAAACAATATGTAAATATCACAGTAGAGGCCAATGATACGCAGAAAGAGAGGACGGCTACCGTCACCGTTTCGGCGAGTGGCGCTCCTGATATTATTATCAATGTAAAGCAGTCCCTATATAGCGTACCTGCATACGATGAATACATTGCACCTGATAATACAGGGATGCGTGATTTGACTTCCATGCAACTGTCGGCATTGATGAAAGCCGGAGTGAATGTAGGGAATACATTTGAGGCGGTGATTGTGGGAAATGACGGAAGTCTTTCCGGCGATGAAACGTGTTGGGGAAATCCTACACCGAACAAGGTTCTTTTCGAGGGTATCAAAGCAGCGGGCTTTGATGTCGTGCGTATACCGGTAGCTTATTCTCATCAGTTTGAAGATGCGGCAACGTATAAGATTAAGAGTGCATGGATGGATAAGGTGGAGGCTGCCGTGAAAGCTGCGCTTGATGCCGGTCTCTATGTTATTATCAATATCCACTGGGAAGGTGGCTGGCTGAACCATCCGGTAGATGCCAATAAAGAAGCTCTGGATGAAAGACTGGAAGCGATGTGGAAACAGATCGCCTTAAGATTCAGAGACTATGACGACCGTCTGCTCTTTGCCGGAACCAATGAGGTGAATAATGACGACGCTAACGGTGCGCAGCCTACAGAGGAGAATTACCGGGTACAGAATGGTTTCAATCAGGTGTTTGTCAATACGGTTAGAGCTACCGGAGGACGTAATCATTACCGTCATCTGATTGTGCAGGCATATAATACCGATGTGGCGAAAGCGGTCGCGCATTTCACAATGCCGCTCGATATTGTTCAAAATCGTATTTTCCTGGAATGTCATTACTATGATCCTTATGATTTCACAATCATGCCTAACGATGAGAATTTCAAGAGTCAATGGGGAGCTGCGTTTGCAGGTGGAGATGTATCTGCTACCGGACAGGAGGGGGACATAGAGGCTACTTTAAGTTCGCTGAATGTATTTATCAATAATAATGTTCCTGTAATCATCGGCGAATATGGTCCGACATTAAGAGACCAGTTGACCGGAGAGGCTTTGGAGAATCATTTGAAATCGCGTAATGACTATATCGAATATGTAGTGAAAACCTGTGTGAAGAATAAGCTCGTTCCCTTGTACTGGGATGCCGGCTATACCGAAAAACTGTTTGACCGTACTACAGGACAACCGCATAATGCAGCATCCATAGCAGCGATTATGAAAGGATTAAATTGAATATTAACCATTTAAATAAGGTACAATGAATAAACACTTTCTTGGAAAATGTACATTTGTACATTGGTACTGTCTTGCGTTGGCAATATTACTTTGGTTGCCAATAACGATATTGGAGGCTGCTCCTTCACAGAACTTAAAGGTGTCCGGAATAGTAACTTCCGCGACTGACGGAGAACCGTTGATTGGGGTAAGCGTACAAGTGAAAGGTACGTCGACAGGAACTATTACAGACTTGAACGGTAAGTATACGCTGAATGTATCTACCGGACAGACGCTGGTCTTCTCCTACATCGGCTTTATGGAACAGCAGGTTGTTGCAACAAAACCTGTCATTAACGTAGTTCTGAAAGAAGATACTAAAACGTTGGATGAGGTGGTAGTTGTCGGCTATGGAACCATGAAACGAAGTGACTTGACAGGTTCAGTTGTTTCCGTGACCGGAGATGAACTGAAAAAGTCTGTTGTTACTTCTTTAGACCAAGCTTTGCAGGGGCGTGCAGCGGGTGTTTCCGTTACACAAAATTCGGGAGCCCCGGGTGGAGGTATCTCTGTGAGTATTCGTGGTATCAATTCCTTGAATGGTAACGAACCTCTGTATGTGATTGATGGTGTAGCGATTTCCGGTAATACGGACGGTAACTCCAGTGTACTGTCTTCCATTAACCCTTCGGACATCGTTTCTATGGAAATTCTGAAAGATGCTTCGGCTACAGCTATTTATGGTTCGAGAGCTTCCAATGGTGTGGTACTGATTACCACTAATCAGGGTAAAGCCAGTAAGACAAAAGTTTCTTACGAAGGATATTATGGCTTGCAGCAATTACCAAAGAAGTTGGATGTTTTAAATCTGCGCGAATATGCGGAATATCAAAATCTACGCGCTCAAGTACTGGGCTTTGGTGACCGTGAGGAGTTTAAAGATCCCAGCTTACTGGGAGAAGGGACGAACTGGCAGGATGAGATTTTCCGCAATGCATCTATGCACAATCATCAGATCAATATCTCCGGAGGAAATGAGGGAACTACTTATTCACTTTCGGGTGGTTATTTGAGTCAGGATGGTATCGGTATCGGTTCTAGCTTCGAACGTTTCTCTGCCCGTGTCAATATGGATAATAAGATAACGAACTGGCTCTCTACCGGGTTGCGTGCTTCTGTTGCCAAGACGCAGCAGAACAATACGATCGACAATGGTAATATCATCCGCACGGCGATACAGCAGTTGCCCGAAGTACCGGCGAAGAATCCTGACGGTTCATGGGGAATGCAGTCAGAAAACATGTATGGTACTTACTTTACGAATCCGGTAGCAGAAGCGCTGATGCGTGAGAACTACGAAAAGGGATTACAACTCTATGTGGATTTCTTTGCTGATATTACACTTTACAAGGGATTAGTGTTCAGAGCTGAGTATGCAGGCAATTATTATTATAACAACAATTATCAGTATACTCCGTCTTATGACTATGGTCTTTATACCCAAGAGTCATTAGGTAGTCGTAGTGCCAGCAATGGTAGTAACTGGACATTAAAGACTTATCTAACTTATACTAATACTTTCGGTCGACATCAAATTACTGCCATGGCGGGACATGAAGCGCAGGAGAATAATTGGGAATCACTTTCCGGCACCCGGAGTGACTATTTTCTCAACTCTGTTCACGAACTGGACGCGGGTAGCTCACTTACCGCAAAGAATAGTAGTTCCAAAGGTTCTTCTGCTATCGAATCTTACTTCGGTCGTGTTAACTACGGATTTGATGACCGTTATTTGTTGACACTTACTGTACGTGGTGACGGTTCTTCTACGTTTGCTCCGAACAATCGTTGGGGAATATTTCCATCGGCAGCTCTTGCATGGAAGTTGAAGAATGAGAAATTCCTGAAGAACGTCTCTTGGTTGGATAATTTGAAGTTACGTCTGGGTTGGGGATTGGTTGGTAATCAAGCGGCAGAAAACTATGCTTATGGTGTAAAGATGAGAACTGTGGCAACTATTTGGGGAAGCGGATATTATGCGGAGAACTATGGAAACGAAAACTTGAAATGGGAAGAGACTGAAGCATGGAATGCCGGACTAGACATTAATCTTTTTGGTAACCGGGTAGAACTGATTATTGACGGATATTACAAAAACACAGATAATCTGTTAATGAAAGCATCTCTTCCTTCTTATGTTAACGGTGTTATTTCCTCACCGTGGGTAAATGCGGGTGCTATGACCAATAAAGGTCTGGAATTCACGTTGAATACGGTTAATATCAATAAAAATGATTTCATGTGGAGATCAGGACTGACTATTTCATTTAATAGGAATGAGATTACAAAGCTTTACACAGAGACAGCAGGACTTTCCGGTACTATCAACAGTGAGACTTACACCTACTCGGAGGTGGGACAGCCAATAGGACAGTTTTACGGATATAACGTGATAGGCATGTTTACGAAGGAGGATGACTTTTACAAGCGGGATTCTTACGGTAATTATATTCTCGATAAAAATGGTGAGCGTGTGAAAGTGGCTATTCCAAAAGGAAAGAATATCTCTGAAAGTGAGATATGGGTAGGAGACTATATTTATGAGGATATTGACGACAATGGCGTTATTGATGAGAAAGACCGTACCTATTTAGGTAATCCCGAACCGAAGTTCTCTTACGGTTTTAACAACTCGTTTTCTTATAAAGGCTTTGATCTGAATATTTTCATCAATGGTGTATACGGTAATAAAGTGGTGAATATGCTACGTAAAGAATTTACCAATCCGATGAACAACAGTGGAATGTTGAAAGAAGCTGTTAATATCGCCCGTGTGGAACTGATCGATCCATCACAACCGACTACGCTTTCCAATGTCTATGTCTCGAATGCCGGTTCGGCACAAGTACAGCGCATCACTGCTGCCAATGCTAACGATAATAACCGTATGAGCAGCCGCTTTGTAGAAGACGGTTCATATCTTCGTATCAAGAATATCTCGTTAGGTTATACTTTCCCTAAAAAGTGGATAAGTAAGCTCAATATTGACAATCTACGGGTGTATATGAATATCCAGAATGCATTCACTTTTACAAAGTACAAAGGATATGATCCTGAAGTGGGTGCTTACAATTATGATGTGCTGACGCGTGGTATCGATAATGCCCGTTATCCTTCACAACGGATTTATACTTTCGGACTTAACCTTAGTTTCTAACCTGACAAATAATGAGAATATTTATGAAAAGTAAATTATTAGTAATAGCAACTACCGCCCTGCTGTTTGCAGCATGCAGTGACAGTTTTCTGGATAGAGCACCGGAAGGAAACTATGTAGACGCTACATTTTATACTTCTGACGAAGCGTTAGAAGCAGCCACCGCTCCGCTTTACAATCGGGCATGGTTTGATTACAATCAACGTTCCATCGTTCCTATCGGTAGCGGGCGTGCCAATGATATGTACAGTCCCTGGAATTATCCGCAGTTTGTTACTTTCCAAGTGACAGCTTTGGATGAAAATCTGTCGGGTGCATGGAGTGGATTCTACTCGGTAGTAACGATGGCGAACTCTGTAATCAATGCGGTAGAGACGCAGACACAGGGTAGTGTGAGCGAAGCTGCCAAGACAAAGGCAATTGCAGAAGCCCGGTTGATGCGTGCATGTGCATACTTCTATATGTTGCGCATTTGGGGCCCGGTGATTCTCATTGAAGATAACCAGAAGTTGGTTGACAATCCCGTTCGTCCGCTCAATCGTGAAGAAGATGTATTTCAGTTTATTATTAATGATTTGAATTACGCCGTCGATAATTTGTCGGAGCAGAGTGATAAAGGACGGGCTACATCGTGGGCGGCAAAAGGGATATTGGCAAAGGTTTATCTGGCACGTTCGGGCTGGAACAATGGTGGTACGCGTGATGAAGGTGATTTAGAACTTGCCCGTCAATATGCCAGTGATGTGTGTGAGAATAGTGGGTTGGACTTGATGACAAACTACGAAGATCTCTTCAAGTATAAGAACAATAACAATCAGGAATCCCTGCTCGCTATGCAGTGGGTGCCGTTGGGGGAGTGGTATGAATGTAATACCCTCTTGTCTGATTTGGCATTCTCGACCGAGGTGACGGGTGGTGTCAATTGTTGGAGTAGCTATAATGGAAGTATTGATATGCTTCAGCAATACGAGTTGGCAGATACGTTGCGTAGGAACGCTACCTTTTTTACCAAGGGTTCTTATTACTCTTATATTTGCATTAAAGATGGTGGCTATACTTATAAGGGTACTGCTTCTCCTATTAAAAAAGGTGTTCCGGGAGGGCCGGATGACGATAACGACGGTAAGGTGAAACAAATGAATTCGCCACTTAATACTTATATTTTGCGTTTAGCAGATGTCTACTTGACGTATGCGGAAGCTTGTCTGGGTAACAATTCTACGTTGAGTGACGGTCGTGGTCTTTACTTCTTCAACCGTGTACGTGAGCGTGCAAAGATTAATAAAAAGTCTTCCATCACGTTGGATGACATTATCCGCGAACGCCGTGTTGAGTTCGGTATGGAATATTCAAACTGGTATGATATGGTAACTTGGTTCCGTTATTTACCGGACAAGATGCTTAACTACTTTAATAATCAGTGGCGGGGGTACCGGACGGATGCTATCATCAAAGATGAGGACGGAAAATTGCATTTTGGGAAGTATGACACGGATGGAACTACGTTCCTTGAAGGTCCTGAGTATTACACAGCTCCGGAGTTTACTATCAATATTGAAGCAGAGGATATTTTCTTGCCTTATCCGGAATCTGATGTCATCCAGAATCCGTTATTGAACGAACCACCGGTTCCTTATACATTTAACGAATAAATCAGAAGAATTTATGAAATCAATATATAAATATTTAGATACGAGATTGTTCTTGATAGGGTTGTTAGTCCTGCCCTTTTTGGCTGTTGTCTCTTGCCAGAATGACGACGATGATGCTATACCGGTAATTCATTATATAAGAGTAACAGATCCGGCTAAAGCTGATAGTACTTTTACTGATGTAAATCCGGGAACAATGATTGTTGTAGTCGGAGAACATTTGGGTGGAACACAAAAGGTGTATATCAATGATCAGGAGGTTAGTTTCAACAGGAATTATGTAACTTCTACAAGTATCATATTAACGGTTCCTAATGAATTGGAACTGACAGGACAAAATCCTGAGTTGAAAGGTGAAATTCGCATAGAAACAGAGCATGGAGTAGCAGCTTACAATATGCACGTGCTTTCGCCTGCACCTTACATCACCCGTATTTCCGCAACCTATCCTATAAAGCCGGGAGACCAGATGACTGTGATCGGTGGTAACTTCTATGAGGTACAGGCTGTTTGTCTTTCTACTGAACAACCGGCAAAGGATGGGACACGCCCTGTTGATGTTCAGGAGATAACAAATTATGAAGTAAATAACAAATATAGTCAAATTACGCTAACAGCTCCGGCAAATCTGCTTGAAGAGGGATATCTTGTGGTAGAGTGCTATACGAGCAGTGCGGTTACAGAGTTTAAGAAGAATGGTCCAAAACCGGTTGTTACTGCTGTCAGTTCGACAATGCCAGTCGTAGGAAGCACGGTTACTATTACTGGACAGAATTTTATTGAGGTATCACGTGTGAATATTAACGGTGAGTTCGACATTCCAGTGGGGGACATCACAACCTCAAACACTTTTGATGAGATTAGTTTTGTATTGCCACAGGCTCCTACCCAGTCCGGCCATATTTCTGTGACTGCGATTGGAGGAACGGTAGAATCTGCAGAAATATTCTATCCTCTAGAAAATGTGATATTGAATTACGATGGAATCGGTAGTCATGTTTGGGGTGATTGCAGTTTTGTAGTAGCAGATGGCTCGTCAGCTCCTTATGTTTCTAATGGAACTTGTCTAGGCATTACCGGAACAGTGAGTGCATCCAATTATTGGTGGAAACAAAGTTATTCCAACGCTCAATGGGTAAATACAAGCATCATTCCAGGAAATATACCGATTGATGATTTGAAATTACAGTTTGAATGTTTTGTGAAAGAAGTATTTACCGGACCTGTTTTCCAAATCGCAATGTGTGAAAACTTTGATGCTGCATTAAATGGGTATGTCCCAGTGAGTTCTTTTACAGGAAAGACAGAGACTGGAAAGTGGATGCAATGTTCCGTATCTTTATCTTCTGTTGTTGCAGATGCTACATATCAAGACTTTTTAAATAGGAACTCTACTCATATAGGCGTATATGCAACGAACCCTGGTAGTAGTCAAGCTACTATTGAAGTTTATTTCGATAACTTCCGCATCGTGAGAAAATAATGATTTGAATGAAATAGGAGAGGGTAGAACGAACCGTTTACCTTCTCCTACTTTTTTAGTAACTGTATGAAAATAGTAAGATACATTGCTCTGTTTGGGATATTGAGTGGGTTGGCGGTTGCGTGCACTCCTTCAACAAGTGTGATACCAAACGATGCTATCCGATTGAATCAACTGGGTTATTATCCCAATCAAGAGAAAATAGCTGTAGTAGACAGCGGAAAAGTTGAAGAGTTTGTAATATGGGATGCTGTTTCCGGTGAACAAGTGTTTGTCGGGAAATCTTTATATACAGCAAAGTCAGCATGGTCGGATAAAACAAGAACAACACTGGATTTTAGTGCTGTAACAACTCCGGGAAAATATATACTGAAGGTGAACGGAGCATCGGTTACTTTCCTAATAAAAGACAGTGTATTATCTCCTCTGGCTGACGCGGCTTTGAAGTCTTTTTATTATCAGCGTACCGCAATGCCGATTGAAGAACAATATGCAGGGCAGTGGCACAGAATGGCCGGGCATCCGGATAATCATGTATTGATACATCCCAGCGCTGCTTCCCCCGATCGTCCTGCGGGAACAATTGTCTCTTCTTCCAAAGGTTGGTATGATGCCGGCGATTATAATAAGTATATTGTGAATTCCGGTTATTCAATAGGTTTGATGCAGTCTATTTATCAGCTGTTTCTGGATTACTTCTCCCGGCAAAAGATAAATATCCCGGAGAGCAATAACCATACCCCCGACTTACTGGACGAAATGCAATTTAACTTGGATTGGATGTTAACAATGCAAGATCCCGAAGATGGAGGAGTATATCATAAACTGACCACCCCCTTTTTTGAAGGTTTTGTGAAACCTGTGGACTGTAAACAACAACGTTATGTCGTGCAGAAATCAGTCACTGCCGCTTTAGATTTTGCAGCAGTCATGGCACAGTCCTCCCGTCTGTTTGCCTCTTATGAAGAAGATTATCCGGGATTCTCCAAACGTGCTCTACTGGCAGCGGAGAAGGCTTATGCCTGGGCGGAAAAGCATCCGGAAGCCTATTATAATCAGAATCTGCTCAATCAGAAGTATCAACCGGCAATAGCTACCGGAGAATATGGTGACACACATGCAGACGATGAATTTTTCTGGGCGGCTAGCGAACTCTATTTCTCAACCGGAAAAGAGATATACCGGGAAGAAGCAATAAAAAAGGCTCCCCAAATATACACAGCTCCGGGATGGGGCAACACGTTCGCATTAGGTATATTTGCATGGCTTCAACCAGGCAGAGAGTTAAATGAAGCCGACCGTCGTTTTGCCGATTCATTGAAAACGGAACTTTTGAAATATGCGGATAAAGTCATAGAAGGAGCCGAACAGACCCCATTTCACGCTCCTTATGGTAATGATGCTAAAGATTTCTTTTGGGGATGCCTTGCGGAGAAATGTATGAATCAGGGTGTATCGTTGATGTACGCTTATCTCCAGACTGGCAAAGACGTTTATTTGACTAATGCCTATAGAAACATGGATTATATATTGGGGCGAAATGCAACGGGTTTCTGTTATGTGACAGGGCTTGGAACGAAGAGTCCGAAGCATCCTCATCACCGCCTTTCGGCTTCGGACGACATAGAAGACCCTATTCCCGGATTTCTTGTTGGAGGACCTAACCCAGGACAGCAGGACGGGGCTTTTTATCCTACTGCCAGTCCGGATGAGTCGTATGTAGATACGGAAGATTCGTATGCTTCCAATGAAGTAGCCATTAACTGGAACGCTGCTTTGGTTGCATTAGCTTCTTCGTTGGATGCGCTTGCTGTTTATTCTGTCAAATAATCCGTAGGCTCTTTTTCTTGGCTGTTTGATAATATTTTATTTCCTTTGTACAAATCTGAAAAACATGATAAGAAAGAGCCTTTTATTGTTAGCTTTACTTCTCGCTTCGTGGATTGTGTCTGCACAATCATACTTGTTCAAGCATCTGGAAGTGTCGGACGGATTGTCTAATAATTCTGTGAATACTATTTATAAAGATCGTGATGGGTTCATGTGGTTCGGTACGACTACCGGACTGAACCGCTATGACGGATATACTTTCAAGATCTACCAGCATGCCGAGAATGAGCCGGGATCTTTACCGGATAATTACATTACCGATATTGTGGAAATGCCTGACGGACGGTTTTGGATAAATACCGCCCGGGGGTATGTATTATTTGATAAGGAGCGGGATTACTTTATCACTGATGTTACCGGATTTATGAAAAATCTGGAGTCATGGGGAGTTCCGGAACAGGTTTTTGTAGACCGGGAAGGGAATACGTGGCTTAGTGTGGCAGGTGAAGGATGTTACCGTTACAAGGAGGGTGGAAAGAGACTCTTCTTTTCGTATACGGAACATTCGTTGCCGGAGTATGGAGTGACACAAATGGCGGAATGTAGTGACGGAATCTTGTTGATTTATAATACGGGACTGCTTGTCTGTCTGGATCGTGCCACATTGGCGATTAAATGGCAGTCTGATGAAATTAAGAAATATATTCCGGGAGGAAAGACGATAGAACTTTCGCTTTTTGTAGATAGAGACAATTGCATCTGGGCATACAGTCTTATGGGAATCTGGGCGTATGATTGCGGAACAAAAAGTTGGCGGACAGATTTGACCGGTATCTGGTCGTCACGTCCGGACGTAATTATTCATGCGGTGGCACAGGATATAGAAGGCAGGATTTGGGTTGGAAAGGATTATGACGGCATAGACGTGCTTGAGAAAGAAACGGGGAAAGTGACTTCTCTTGTTGCCCACGATGACAATGGACGGAGCTTGCCTCATAATACAATTTATGACTTATATGCTGACAGGGATGGTGTCATGTGGGTAGGTACTTATAAGAAGGGGGTATCTTATTATAGTGAAAGCATCTTTAAGTTCAATATGTATGAATGGGGAGATATAACTTGCATAGAACAGGCGGATGAAGATAGACTGTGGCTCGGAACGAACGACCATGGGATTCTTTTGTGGAATCGCTCTACAGGAAAGGCGGAACCTTTCTGGAGAGACGCCGAAGGACAATTGCCGAATCCCGTCGTGTCTATGTTGAAATCGAAAGACGGCAAATTATGGGTAGGGACATTCAATGGGGGATTGTATTGTATGAATGGTTCCCAGGTACGTTCTTATAAGGAAGGTACCGGAAACGCTTTGGCGAGTAATAATGTCTGGGCATTGGTGGAGGATGATAAGGGAAGAATCTGGATTGCTTCCTTGGGAGGCGGTTTGCAATGTTTGGAACCGTTATCCGGTACTTTTGAAACTTATACCAGTAACAACTCGGCTCTGCTGGAGAATAATGTAACCTCTTTGTGTTGGGTAGATGATAATACATTGTTTTTCGGAACTGCCAGTCAGGGAGTAGGCACGATGGATATGCGCACTCGAGAAATAAAAAAGATTCAAGGCCAGAGCGATAGTATGAAATTGTCGAACGATGCGGTGAATCATGTATATAAAGATAGCCGGGGATTGGTATGGATTGCTACCCGTGAGGGATTGAATGTGTATGATACGAGGCGTCATATGTTTCTGGATCTGTTTCCTGTTGTAGAGGCCAAAGGAAATTTTATTGCGGCAATTACGGAAGATCAGGAGCGTAATATGTGGGTATCGACCAGCAGGAAGGTGATTCGGGTAACAGTGGCTTCCGATGGAAAAGGGAGTTACCTTTTTGATTCCAGGGCTTACAATAGTGAGGACGGATTGCAGAACTGTGATTTTAACCAGCGTTCAATCAAAACGTTACACAATGGAATCATTGCGATTGGTGGCCTGTATGGAGTCAATATTTTTGCTCCGGATCATATACGCTATAATAAAATGCTGCCTAATGTGATGTTTACAGGTCTTTCGTTGTTTGATGAGGCAGTGAAAGTGGGGCAGTCGTATGGCGGAAGAGTGTTGATAGAAAAAGAGTTGAACGATGTAGAAAATGTAGAGTTCGATTATAAGCAGAATATTTTCAGTGTGTCTTTTGCTTCGGACAACTATAATTTGCCGGAGAAAACTCAATATATGTATAAGTTGGAAGGGTTCAATAATGACTGGTTAACCCTGCCAGTAGGAGTACACAATGTGACTTTTACGAATCTTGCCCCAGGAAAGTATGTTTTGAGAGTGAAAGCGATCAATAGCGACGGTTATGTCGGCATAAAGGAAGCCACGCTGGGTATTGTAGTCAATCCTCCTTTCTGGATGTCGTGGTGGGCTTATTTGTTGTATGCTGCCGGTTTGGTGGTCGTGCTTTTCCTGGCGCGCTACCGGATGCTGAAACGTGAACGTGAGAAGTTTCATCTTCAGCAGATAGAAAATGAGGTGGCGAAGAATGAAGAAATCAATAATATGAAATTCCGTTTCTTCACGAACGTCAGCCATGAATTGCGTACACCGCTTACCTTGATTATTTCTCCTTTGGAGGGAATGTTGAAAGAAACGACCGATGAATTGCAGAGTACACGTTTGCAATTGATGTATCGTAATGCGCAACGGTTGTTACATCTGGTCAATCAACTGCTCGATTTCCGTAAAGGAGAGATGAGTACTCATCAGTTGTCTCTGTCGGAAGGAGATATCATTTCGTATGTGCATAGTGTTTGCAACTCTTTCCTGTTGATGGCGGATAAGAAACATATTCAATTCTCTTTCTTTTCGGGTATAGATACATTCTCGATGGCTTTTGATGCTGACAAGGTAGGGAAGATTGTGATGAATCTGCTTTCCAATGCTTTTAAGTTTACTCCTGAAGGAGGACGTGTGACGGTGATGATAGAGCATGTGACAGGAACTCCTGATACACTGGAAATCAAGATTGCCGATACCGGAATAGGAATTAGCGATGTGGACAAGGAACATATCTTCGACCGTTTCTATCAGGCGGATCATAAAGGAGTAGAGGAAACTACCGGAAATGGTATCGGATTGAGCCTGGTACGTGACTTTGTCACTTTGCATGAAGGAGAAGTGAAGGTATTCGATAATATAGGGACGGGGTCTGTTTTCGTTATTCAGTTCCCGGTAAAACATGTGGAGACACAAGTACAGTTACCGGAAGAAACGGGCATGTCGGTTGGGGATGAAGAAGATAGGGAAATGAAAGAGGAAGTCAGGGAAGAGACCGGACGCAAGGATTCCCCTTTGCTGCTGGTGGTAGATGATAATGAAGACTTCCGTATCTTTATGCGTTATAGTCTGGAATTACAGTATCGTGTCAAACTGGCTGTGAATGGTAACGAAGCATGGGAGATGATGCAGGAAGAATTACCCGATCTGGTTATCAGTGATGTAATGATGCCCCAAATGGACGGCAATGAGCTGTGTCGCCTGATTAAGCAGGACAAGCGTACTGCGCATATCCCTGTGATTTTGCTGACAGCGCGGCAGAATACCGAAGCGAAGTTGGAGGGATTGCAGACAGGAGCGGACGACTATGTAACGAAGCCGTTCAATATGACTATCCTTGTGTTGCGTATCCGTAAACTGATAGAACTAAGCCGTTATCATCGTGTCACCCAGGGAATGATTGATCCTGCACCTAGCGAGATTGTGATTACTTCACTGGATGAAAAGTTGATAGAGAAAGCAATCAAATATGTGGAGGATAATATGTCACGTACTGAACTTTCGGTAGAGGAACTTAGCCGGGAACTGGGTATGAGCCGCGTGCATCTGTATAAGAAATTGCTTCAGATCACAGGAAAGACACCTATTGAGTTTATCCGCGTGATTCGCTTGAAACGGGCGGCGCAATTATTGCGTGAAAGCCAGCTTCATGTGTCCGAAGTAGCTTTCGAAGTAGGCTTCAATAATCCTAAATATTTCAGCCGTTATTTCAAGGATGAATTTGGTGTTTTACCCTCCGTTTACCAGGAAAAAGAATATGAAAAACATTTTCTATTGCCTGTTGCCGGGACTTCTTTTGGGAGCATGTTCCAATAAGGTCTACGAGAAGACAGGTGATAGTGTGATAGTCAAAGTACAACACAAAGAAACAGGAGGTCCCCGTTTGGTTCGCCTTCAGGTGATGGGAGATAAGTTAATTCACGTTTCTGCCACTGCCGACAGCAAGTTTGCCGATCCGCAAAGTCTGATTGTTGTTCCGCAGAAAAAACAAACATCTTTTGCCGTCGTGCAGAATGGCGATACGATTACAGTGTCTACTGAAGAAGTGAAAGCATCTGTATTGGCTAGTACCGGAGAGGTGTGGTTTACGGATAAAAACGGAGAGTTAATCCTGCAGGAGAATAAGGGAGGAGGAAAGACATTTACTCCGATAGAAGTGGAAGGAACGAAAGGATATACGGTCTGTCAGGTTTTTGAATCTCCCGAAGATGAAGCGTTTTACGGATTAGGCCAGCATCAGGCGGATGAATTTAATTATAAGGGTAAGAACGAAGAACTGTTCCAGTATAATACGAAAGTTTCTGTTCCGTTTGTTGTTTCGAATAAAAACTATGGTATACTGCTGGATAGTTATTCCTTCTGTCGTTTCGGTAATCCGAATGATTACTCCCAGTTGAATCGTATCTTTAAACTTTATGATAAGACAGGCCAGGAAGGGGCGCTAACCGGTACTTATGTGCCGAAAAAAGGAGAAACTCTGGTCCGCCGGGAAGACTCCATCTATTTCGAGAATCTGAAAACGATTGAGAATCTTCCGAAGAAACTGCCGTTAATGGGGGCTAAAGTCACTTATGAAGGAGAGATAGAACCTGCTCAAACGGGAGAGTTCAAGTTTATTCTTTATTATGCGGGATATGTTAAGGTCTATTTGAACAATGAGCCGGTAGTGCCGGAACGTTGGCGGACTGCATGGAATCCTAATAGTTATAAGTTTGCAGCTCATTTGGAAGCAGGAAAGCGTGTGCCGTTGAAAATCGAGTGGCAGCCTGATGGCGGACAGTCTTATTGCGGACTGCGTGCATTGACACCTGTTAATCCGGAAGAACAGGGGAAGCAGTCGTGGTGGAGTGAAATGACCAAGCAGCTCGATTATTATTTTATGGCTGGTGAGAATATGGACGACGTGATTAGCGGTTATCGTTCGCTGACCGGAAAGTCTCCCGTTATGCCGAAATGGGCAATGGGTTTCTGGCAAAGTCGTGAGAAGTATAATACACAGGAGGAAATGTTGGGAGCACTGAAAGGTTTCCGTGATCGTAAAATCCCATTGGATAATATCGTACTGGATTGGAATCATTGGCCGGAGAATGCCTGGGGAAGTCATGAGTTTGATAAAGCTCGTTTTCCGGACCCGAAAGCAATGGTTGATTCCATCCATGCTATGCATGCCCGTATGATGATCTCGGTATGGCCTAAGTTTTATGTTACTACCGAACATTTCAAGGAGTTCGACGAGAATGGGTGGATGTATCAGCAGTCTGTTAAAGATAGTTTGAAAGATTGGGTAGGTCCCGGTTACCATTATGGTTTTTATGATGCGTATGATCCCGATGCACGGAAACTGTTCTGGAAACAGATGTATGAGCACTATTATCCGTTGGGTATCGATGCTTGGTGGATGGATGCCAGCGAACCGAATGTACGTGACTGTACCGACTTGGAATATCGGAAAGCTTTGTGCGGACCTACAGCGTTGGGTTCCTCTACGGAATTTTTCAATGCGTATGCACTGATGAATGCAGAAGCCATTTATGACGGTCAGCGCGGAGTAGATAATAACAAACGGGTGTTCTTATTAACCCGTTCGGGATTTGCCGGATTACAGCGTTATTCCACGGCTACATGGAGTGGGGATATCGGTACACGTTGGGAGGACATGAAGGCACAGATTTCTGCCGGATTGAATTTTGCCATGAGTGGAATACCTTACTGGACAATGGATATTGGCGGTTTTTGTGTAGAGAATCGTTATGTGGCCGGACAGAAACAATGGAACGCGACAAAGACGGAAAATGCTGATTATAAAGAATGGCGTGAGCTGAATACCCGCTGGTATCAATTCGGTGCGTTTGTTCCTTTATATCGTGCACACGGACAATACCCTTTCCGTGAAATATGGGAGATTGCGCCGGAAGGGCATCCTGCTTATCAGTCGGTTGTATATTATACTAAGTTACGTTATAATATGATGCCGTATATTTATTCGCTGGCAGGTATGACTTGGTTTGATGATTATACAATCATGCGTCCCTTGGTAATGGATTTCACAGCGGATGCTGAAGTGAATGATATTGGTGACCAGTTTATGTTCGGTCCTTCGTTTATGGTATCTCCGGTTTATCGCTATGGTGACCGCAGTCGTGAAATTTATTTCCCTCAAGCAGAGGGCTGGTATGATTTCTATTCCGGCAAATTCCAGGCTGGAGGAGAGAGAAAAGTAATAGAAGCTCCTTATGAGCGTATTCCGTTGTATGTGCGTGCAGGCGCTATCATTCCGTTCGGAGATGATATTCAGTATACGGATGAAAAACCGGCGGAGCACATCCGTTTGTATATTTATCAGGGAGCGGATGGGGAGTTTACGTTATACGAAGATGAAGGTGTGAATTATAACTATGAACAAGGGATGTATGCCATGATACCGATGAAGTATGATGAGGCTACCAAGACTTTAGTGATTGGTGAGCGTCAGGGGGAGTTCCCGGGTATGCTGAAGGAGCGTACTTTCACGGTAGTTACGGTGAATAAGGAGAAAGCCCAACCGTTTGATTTGAACGCGAAAGGGGTGACTGTGAAGTATAATGGCAGCGAGCAGACATTGAAACTGTAAGCTGAATGATAATCCGTTGATGATGATTGGTAAACTAAAATATTTGATGCTGGGGGGCTGCCTTATACTGGGGAGCTGCCTGGCATTGGGAGGCTGTCTGATGTTATTAGGAGCATGTAGCAGTTCTTCCCTTGTATCTCCGCGGGAGCGATCCGACTTTAATGCAGACTGGCGTTTTCATTTGGGAGACGGGCTGCAAGCGGCACAACCTGGTTTTGCCGACAATGACTGGCGTGTACTGGATTTGCCCCACGACTGGGCGATTGAAGGAGACTTCAGTCAGGAAAATCCTTCCGGTACAGGAGGAGGGGCACTTCCGGGAGGAGTCGGTTGGTATCGCAAAACTTTTAGTGTAGACAAAGCGGATGCAGGAAAGATATTTCGCATTGAGTTTGACGGAGTATATATGAACTCGGAGGTATTTATCAATGGTGTTTCATTGGGAGTACGTCCTTATGGATATATTAGTTTCAGCTATGACCTGACTCCTTATCTGAAATGGGATGAACCGAATGTGCTGGCTGTACGTGTGGATAATGCGGAGCAACCTAATTCACGGTGGTATTCAGGTTGTGGCATTTACCGGAATGTGTGGCTAAGCAAGACCGGCCCAATACATGTGGGTGGATGGGGAACGTATGTAACAACCTCGTCAGTTGACGAAAAACAGGCTGTACTGAATCTCGCTACTACCCTTGTGAATGAAAGTGATACGAACGAAAATGTTACTGTCTGTTCTTCCTTGCAGGATGCTGAAGGCAGAGAAGTTGCTGAAACCCGGTCGAGTGGGGAAGCGGAAGCCGGTAAGGAAGTTGTTTTTACCCAGCAACTGACTGTAAAGCAACCTCAACTGTGGGATATTGATACTCCTTATCTGTATACACTGGTTACCAAAGTGATGCGAAACGAAGAATGTATGGATAGGTATACTACTCCTGTCGGTATTCGCACATTTAGTTTGGATGCCCGGAAAGGATTCACGTTGAATGGCAGGCAGACAAAAATTAATGGTGTGTGTATGCATCATGACCTGGGCTGTTTGGGAGCGGCAGTCAACACACGTGCCATTGAACGGCACTTGCAAATTCTGAAAGAAATGGGGTGTAACGGCATACGTTGTTCCCATAATCCTCCCGCACCCGAACTGCTTGATCTTTGTGACCGTATGGGATTTATCGTGATGGATGAGGCTTTTGATATGTGGCGGAAGAAAAAAACGGCACATGATTATGCCCGTTACTTCAATGAATGGCACGAGCGCGATTTGAATGACTTTATTTTGCGTGACCGTAATCATCCTTCTGTCTTTATGTGGAGTATCGGTAATGAAGTCCTCGAACAATGGAGTGATGCCAAAGCGGATACGTTGAGTCTGGAAGAGGCCAATCTGATCTTAAATTTCGGACATTCTTCTGAAATGTTAGCCAAAGAAGGAGAGGAGAGTGTCAACTCTTTGCTGACGAAAAAATTGGTAAGCTTTGTAAAAGGGCTTGATCCTACCCGTCCTGTCACTGCCGGATGCAATGAACCGAATTCCGGCAATCATTTATTCCGTTCCGGCGTACTGGATGTGATTGGCTATAATTATCATAACAAGGATATTCCCAATGTTCCGGCTAATTTCCCGGACAAGCCGTTTATCATTACTGAAAGCAATTCAGCGTTGATGACTCGCGGATATTACCGTATGCCCAGCGACCGGATGTTTATCTGGCCCAAGCGTTGGGACAAATCCTTTGCCGATTCCACATTTGCCTGTTCATCTTATGAAAACTGTCATGTGCCTTGGGGAAACACTCATGAGGAAAGCTTGAAATTAGTCAGGGACAACGACTTTATCAGCGGGCAATATGTATGGACGGGATTTGATTATATCGGGGAACCGACTCCTTACGGATGGCCTGCGCGTAGTTCGTACTTTGGTATTGTAGATCTGGCTGGTTTCCCGAAAGATGTCTACTATTTGTATCAGTCGGAATGGACGGATAAGCAGGTGTTGCACCTTTTCCCGCACTGGAACTGGACTCCGGGACAGGAGATTGATATGTGGTGCTACTATAATCAGGCTGATGAAGTGGAACTGTTTGTGAATGGAAAGTCGCAAGGAGTGAAGCGTAAAGACCTTGATAATCTGCATGTAGCTTGGCGTGTGAAGTTTGAACCGGGAACGGTGAAGGTCATTGCACGAGAGAGTGGTAAGGTAGTGGCGGAAAAGGAAATCTGCACAGCCGGAAAACCCGCAGAGATTCGTCTGACTCCTGATCGTTCTATTCTGACTGCTGATGGAAAAGATTTGTGTTTTGTCACTGTGGAGGTGTTGGATGAGAAAGGAAATCTTTGCCCTGATGCTGACAATCTAGTGAATTTCACAGTACAAGGTAATGGCTTTATCGCAGGGGTAGACAACGGAAACCCGGTATCGATGGAACGCTTTAAGGATGAAAAGAGGAAAGCATTTTATGGAAAATGCCTTGTTGTCATTCAGAACGATGGAAAACCGGGAAAAGCAAAGCTGACGGCTACTTCAGAGGGACTTCGGCAAGCTGTACTAAAGATTTCGGCAGAGGAATTGTAAACTGTAAATGATTATTGGAATAATGAAGACATTTTTATTGACTATATGTTTCCTGTCTGTTCAGACAGGTATGGTGGCGATTGCTCAAGACAAAGAACAAACACCGGTGTATCTGGATGATACACAACCGATAGAGGTTAGGGTACAGGATGCGTTGAACCGTATGACTGTGGAGGAGAAAACTCGTCTTAGTTATGCACAAGGGAAGTTTAGCTCCCCTGGCTGTCCCCGTTTGGGTATTCCTGAACTTTGGATGAGTGACGGACCTCACGGCGTACGTGCCGAAATTAATTGGAATGATTGGGGATATGCCGGATGGACGAACGATAGTTGCACAGCCTTTCCTGCACTGACCTGTCTGGCAGCTAGCTGGAATCCGCTATTAGCAGCGAAATATGGATATGCTATCGGTGAAGAAGCCCGTTATCGTGAAAAGGATGTTTTGTTGGGACCGGGTGTGAATATCTATCGTACTCCGCTCAACGGGCGTAACTTTGAATATATGGGGGAAGACCCTTATTTAGCCTCGGAGCTTTGTGTACCTTATATTCAGGGAGTGCAGAAGAATGGAGTAGCCGCCTGCGTAAAACATTACGCACTGAACAATCAGGAATTATGGCGGGGACATATCGATGTGCAGCTAAGTGACCGTGCATTGTATGAGATATATCTGCCTGCCTTTAAGGCTGCTGTGGAAAGAGGGAAGGCTTGGTCTATTATGGGAGCGTACAATAAGGTGCGCGGAACTCATGCTACTCATCATAAACTGCTGAATAATGATATATTGAAGGGAGAATGGAATTTCGACGGTTGTGTCATAACAGATTGGGGAGCTGCGCATGATACCTATGAAGCTGCCATGTATGGCTTGGATATTGAAATGGGATCTTATACGAATGGTTTGACTTCCTGACTAGTGAAGAGCACTATCGTACGGCTTATGAGATTGCAACAGAGGGTATTGTCCTGTTGAAAAATGGAACCGGTAAGAAACAACCTGCCTTATTGCCTGTACCTCAAGGAAAATACAAACGTATTTTAGTGGTGGGAGATAATGCTACCCGTAATTTGATGTTAGGTGGTGGCTCTTCAGAGTTGAAAGTTCAGAAAGTGATTTCATCACTGGACGGTATAAAGGCCAAATTTGGTGACGGTGTGGTTTATGCACAAGGTTACACAAGCGGTCGCCCGATGTATGGACGGGCGGATGTTATTCCGCAGGTTACTGTGGATTCTTTGCGTAATGATGCGGTGGAAAAGGCGATGAATTCGGATTTGGTGATTTTTGTAGGCGGACTAAATAAGAATCATTTTCAGGACTGTGAGGGTGGAGACCGTTTATCATACGAACTTCCTTTTGCGCAGAATGAGTTGATAGAAGCCTTGTTGAAGGTAAATAAAAATCTGGTAGCAGTGATTGTCAGCGGAAATGCGGTGGAAATGCCTTGGGTAAAGGAGATTCCTTCTATTGTCCAGTCGTGGTATTTAGGCTCTGTTGGTGGGGAGGCGCTGGCTGATGTGTTGAGTGGAGAGGTGACTCCCAGTGGTAAACTTCCTTTCTCTTATCCGGTGAAACTGGAGGATTGTCCGGCTCATTTCTTTGGGGAAATCAGTTATCCGGGCGATAGCATCCGTCAAGAATATAAAGAAGATATTCTGGTTGGCTATCGTTGGTATGATACGAAGAAGGTGCAGCCACTTTTTCCTTTTGGTTATGGCATGAGTTATACTACCTTTGAGTATAGTAAACCTGTAATATCGGCTCAAACAATGAATACTGATGGCAGTATAGATGTTTCTGTAAAGGTTAAGAATACAGGAAAAGTAGCAGGGAAAGAGATTATCCAACTATACATTGGTGATGAGGAGTGTAGTGTCCTGCGTCCGGTTAAGGAATTGAAAGATTTTCGGAAGGTACAACTTCTTCCGAATGAAGAAAAAGAGGTGAAGTTTACAATCAAACCGGAAGCATTGCAATTCTTTGATGATAAACAGCGTACTTGGGTGGCAGAACCTGGAAAATTCAAGGCATACATTGCCGCCTCTTCTTCTGATATTCGCGGTACGGTGACATTCGAATATATTCAATAATAAAGTTAACGGGTTGATACACAACGCTTAGTGGACATATAGATACAGAGTGGTGGATATATATACTCACCATCATGTATCTATATGTCCACTATGATGAGTATGTATGTCCACCAAACTGAAAGACGATGTTTTATGATTGTTTATTGAATACCCTATTTCAGTTTCTTCTGATATTCATCCGAATTCAATATTTCCAGTGCTTTTTGTATACTCTCATTCGTGGTATTCATTACCCGGAAATATTCGTTCATATCCCAAAGGTCACGGGCTATCAATGCTTTGAGCTGGGTCTTGATAAGAGGGAGCGATTTCTGATATTGCTCTTCATTGAACTTCACTCCTTCTTTCTCTCCGATTTCTTTTAGATTGGCGAGCATGTCATCATCGACTACGAATTTCTCATCAAACGATTCGAACTTCTTGTATTTGTTTGCCAACTCTTTCCGGTGTCCTTCGATAAACTGCATGGTGAATTTAATCACGGCTCCTTTGGCTACCAGATTACGGTGATAATTCGTATAAAGAGTAGTGTCGATAGGTACGAAATAATCCGGCATGATACCACCTCCACCATAGACGGTACGTCCGAGTTTCTTGGTTTGTACTTTCAGCGAATCCGGGAAATGAATACTGTCAGCATTCATCAGTTCACCGTGGTTGAAACGTTCTATCAAATCCTTGTTGTAATCAACAGTACTGTCGTACGGTTTTTGGATGGAACGACCCGATGGAGTATAATAGCGTGCAATAGTCAAACGAATCATGGAACCGTCCGGCAGGTCGATAGGACGTTGCACCAATCCTTTGCCGAAAGAGCGGCGTCCTACAATAATTCCTCTGTCCCAATCCTGTACTGCGCCACTGACGATTTCACTGGCAGAGGCTGTGTACTCATCCACCAGAATGATAAGACGTCCATTACGGAAATCTCCATTCCCTTTGGCATAGAAATCACTGCGTTTGGCAGTCCGGCCTTCGGTATATACGATTAGCTCCTTTTGTCCCAGGAATTCGTTAGCAAGGTCAATGGCTGCATTGAAAGGGTCTTGCACGCCACGACGAACGATTGTTAGATTGACTTTCGAACCTTTCGGACCACGAAGGCGCTTCATAATATCTTCCGTACTCATTTTCACTCCGGCAATGGCGCTGTCATTGACCGCAACGATACGGTCACCGGCAAGGATGCCGACTTTCTCGGAAGGTCCGTTGCTGACAGGTTGCACCACCAACAGGGTGTCTTCTATCATCTGGAATTGCACTCCGATACCCTCGAAGTTACCTTGAAGTGGTTCGTTCATCTTCTTCACTTCCTCTGCATCCGAATAAGTAGAGTGCGGATCAAGTTGTGCCAGCATTTTGATGATGGCTTCTTCTACCAACTTGTCTTCATCTACTTTGTCCACATAGAAATTGGAGATTGCAAACTCTGCCATTTGCCAGTTTGCGGTTAATGTCTGCAATGGTCTCTTCATACTCGAAATCCTTCACCGTACGGATACCGCGGACAATGAACCTGGCCTCTACTTCCTGCGCAAAATCAATTGTCAGACAGTCATAGGACATCACCTGGATGCGAGGTTCGTCTTTATAAAGTTCCCGAATCATTTCTTCTCTTTTCTCAATGGGGAAGTAGGTATTCTTGTTCTCATTGATACCGATTCCTATCACGATTTCGTCCATAAAGGTAAGTGCACGTTCCACTACCGAGTAATGTCCGATGGTGAAAGGGTCGAAAGTACCCGGGAATATTGCTTTTCTCATGATGCCAAGTCTTCTTCTATAACCAGATTGTCTATAATAAAGTTCTGTCGTTCCATGGTATTTTTGCCCATGTAGAATTCGAGTAGTTCTTTTACCGCATCCGTTTTGCGCAGTGTCACCTGCTCCAGACGCATATCTTTACCAATGAAATGTTTGAACTCATCCGGTGAGATTTCTCCCAAACCTTTAAATCGGGTGATCTCTGGATTCGGTCCTAGTTCATTGATAGCATTGATGCGTTCTTCCTCGCTGTAGCAGTAATTTGTCTTTTTCTTGTTGCGTACACGGAACAAAGGCGTCTGCAGGATATATACATGTCCTTTCTTGATGAGATCAGGGAAGAATTGCAGGAAGAAAGTAATCAGCAACAGGCGGATGTGCATACCGTCCACATCGGCATCGGTTGCTACGATTACTTTGTTGTAGCGTAATCCTTCAATACCATCTTCTATATTCAGGGCTGCTTGAAGCAGGTTGAATTCCTCGTTCTCGTAAACCACTTTTTTGGTCAGTCCGAAAGAGTTCAATGGTTTACCACGGAGACTGAATACAGCTTGGGTGTTGACATCACGACTTTTGGTGATGGAACCGCTTGCAGAGTCTCCCTCGGTGATAAAGATGCAGGAGTCTTCCTCCAGTCCTTTGCCTTTCGGGTCGTTGAGGTGTATGCGGCAGTCACGCAATTTGCGGTTGTGCAGGTTGGCTTTCTTGGCACGTTCACGGGCAAGTTTCGTTACCCCTGCAATGGCTTTACGCTCCTTTTCAGATTCTTGTATCTTTTGTTGAATTACTTCGGCTATGTCCGCATTCTTGTGCAGGAAGTTGTCCACTTCCTGTTTGATAAAGTCGCCTACATACTTATTGACCGTTACGCCACCGGGAACCATATTGGTAGAACCCAGTTTAGTTTTCGTCTGACTTTCGAAGATCGGTTCTTCCACATTGACGGCAATGGCGGCAACCAATCCGTTACGGATATCGGTGTAGTCCATGTTCTTGTTGAAGAACTCTTTGATGGTACGGGCAATGTGTTCTTTGAAGGCACTTTGATGCGTACCACCTTGGGTAGTATGCTGACCGTTGACGAAAGAATAATATTCTTCTCCGTATTGTCCGGTATGCGTGAAGGCGATTTCGATGTCTTCCCCTTTCAGGTGGATGATCGGGTAAAGCCCGGTTGCCGTCATGTTGTCGTTCAAAAGGTCTACCAGACCGTTGCGCGACAAGATACGGTGTCCGTTATAGATGATAGCAAGCCCCGTATTGAGATACGTGTAGTTACGTAGCATTGTCTCAATAAATTCGGGCTTGAAACAGTAATTCAGAAATAGTGTATTATCCGGTTCAAAGAAGATGTAAGTTCCGTTTTCTTCTTCGGTATTCTTTGTCTCATCGGTCAGTAAGTTTCCTTTTGAGAAAGTGGCGATACGCACTTTGCCGTCGCGGTAACTGCGTACCTCGAAACGGGAGCTTAAAGCGTTGACGGCTTTCACACCGACACCATTCAGTCCGACACTTTTCTTAAATGCCTTGCTGTCGTATTTACCACCGGTATTCAGCATGCTGACAGCCTCGATGAGTTTTCCCTGTGGGATGCCTCGTCCGTAGTCGCGTACACTGACACGAAGGTTTTCTTCAACGGTAATCTCGATTTTCTTACCGGCTTGCATTTTGAACTCGTCAATACTGTTGTCAATTACTTCTTTCAGGAGGACATAGATTCCATCTTCGGCATGTGCACCGTCGCCCAGCCTTCCGATATACATACCGGGGCGTGTGCGTACATGTTCCATGTCACTCAAGTGGCGGATGTTGTCGTCAGTGTACTCTACTGCATTGTTGTTGTCTACAGGTATCAATTCGTTCTCTTCCATAGCTGTTTTTTTATTTTATCTCTTTGATGAACGCACGGCGGCGCTTATGTTGTTGAGTCTCAAAGTAATCCCATTGTGCCTGAACTTTTCCATTCAGTTCCAGTTCGGGGTTGCTTTCCGCAAAGATAAAACCTAATTTTTGATAAACTGGAATTAAATCGGAAAATAACAAAGCGTTAACACCTTTATTTTGATATTCCGGTTTCACTGCAACGAGTAGCAGATCAAGCATTTTGGCACGACGTTTCATGAATAATGCCTTTAACAGATAGAACCATCCGAGCGGCAACAGACGTCCGTTTGATTTCTGTAAAGCTTCAGCGAGAGATGGCATAGAGATACCTACACAGACTAGTTCATCATTGGCATCAGTAATCAGTGTAACCATCCGTAAGTCAAGGATCGGCAGATACATTTTCACGTATTGGTCGATTTGCCGCTGTGTCAGCGGAGAATAACCATAAAGTGGACTATATGCTTCGTTCATCAGTTCGAAAATCTTCTGTCCATAGTCTTTGGCTATCTTTCTTCCGGAAGTATATTTCTTTATCTTAAGGTTGTATTTTCGTTGGATCAGTTCGGAGATACGCTTATGTTTGTCGGGAATAGCATCCGGTATGTAGATTTTGTATTCCACCCAGTCGGCATCTTTCTCGAAGCCTAGTTTTTCCATGTGTACCGGATAGTACGGGTAGTTGTAGATAGTGGCCATGGTGCTAAGCTGGTCGAATCCTTCGATCAGCATTCCTTCCGCATCGAAATCAGTAAATCCGAGAGGACCGGCAATATGAGTCATACCCCGTTCTTTTCCCCATTCTTCCACTGTTTTGATAAGTGCGGATGATACTTCGGGATCGTCGATGAAGTCTATCCATCCGAAACGAACGTTTTTACATTCCCACTTCTTGTTCGCCTGGTTATTGATAATTGCAGCTACACGTCCTACTATTTTATCGTCCCGATATGCGAGGAAATAATCAGCTTCACAGAATTCGAATGCTGCATTTTTCTTCTTGTTGAAGGTGTTGAGCATGTCGTCATAGAGGTCAGGCACAGAGTAAGGGTTGCCCTTGTACATTCTGTAATTGAAACGGATAAATTTCTTAAGTTCTCTCTTTGTGGAGACTTTCTTGATTGTAATAGCCATATCTCGTATTTATGATTTGAGGAAGCAAAGATACGTGATAATCTTTAAATTACAACGCGCCGGAAAGAGAAAATATAGTCTCTGGACGATTAGGGAGTGGACTGTAAATATGAAAAATACCGGAAATGATGATCATACATTCATTGCCGGTATTCTTTTTCTGTTTTTGTAGGCCGTTTATTGGCTGATGTGTCCTTCGAAAGGCGAGGCAGGCAAACCGGCTGCGTTGTATAAGTTAGCATCATCGGGATTATCTCCCCAAGCATATCGTACAGAGACCGGTTGCTGTATTTCCTTATTCCATACTATTACTTTATTGTTTTCGATTTTAGCCTGTGCCCATTGGTATTTTCCATCTGCGCCGGCAATGGCGAATCCTGATAAATAGCCATATTTATTACGAGCTACTAGTTGCTCGTCACAAGCGTTAAAGGTGACCTCCAGTGCATCTCCGATTCTTTTTACCGACTGGAATATCGGGCCGGTGCAAACAATAGAGTTATATCCGTAATCATTGTGGAGAGCATGCAAAGCAAGTCGTTTACCTACATCTTGTTTGTTGCGGGGATGTATGTCATTTTCTTCACCGATGTCTATAATGACGGCCTGTCCTGTATGTGGTAAGGCCAGTGTCTTCGACTGTGTATCCCGCAGGTTTGCCCAATGACTTTCAGAGGGCTGCTTGGCCGGAGACATGAAGTTTGCTAATTGAACCCAATAAAATGGGAATTCGTTATTCCATCTACTTCTCCAGTCTGTAATTAAAGCCGGAAATAAATCAATGTATTCGTTGGCGCGGGCGGCATTGTTTTCTCCCTGATACCAGATTACCCCTTTCATCCCCAAACCTACCAGTGGATGAATCATTGCGTTGAACAGCAAAGAAGGAAAAGCGTTAGGACCATATTCTACATAATCATATTGTGCACTCGATACTGCAACTTTATACTTCCAATTATCACACAAAGGGAAAATTCGGTTGTTGACTTTCAGGTATACTTCATCTTTAGGACCATATAGACCGCCTCCTCCACGATAGTCGGATATTTTAATAGTGATGGTATTCTGTTCCTTTAATACTTCTGCCGGGATCTTGTATAGACGTTTCAGGTCATATCCTACCGTTCGTCCTACTTCATGTCCGTTAACCCAGGTAATGTCATCGTCATCGATAGTACCGAGACTCAATTCTGCATCCTGTCCTAAACAGTTGACCGGTATGGAAAACTGATAAGTAAACCATACAACTCCATCTATACCGGATAATTCCTCATTTGACCATAATGACGGAACAATATGTTCCTTCCAGTTTTCTGTAGAGGTGTTTTCTAAATACCATTTCTCTTTTTCTCCCGGTTCGTTTATGATGGCTTGTTCGAATTCCTTTTTGACTTTGTCACTGTGTTTGATGTATTCTTCGAATTCAGAAGAGCGCATACGGGCTAATGATTTTTCATATTTCGGAAAATGCTCTATCACTTCCATGCTCATCCAGGTTTCGATGTCCGTACCACCCCATGAGGAGTTGATGAATCCGATAGGAATATTGAGTTTTTGGTATAATTCACGTGCAAAGAAATAGCCGACAGCTGAAAAATCAGAAGCGGAGGCGGGTGAACATACTTCCCATTTACCTTTTAAGTCGGTTTTAGGAGTGTGCCCCATTTCTTGAATTACGTTGAATGAACGGATTTGAGGGTAATTGGCAGCTGCGACTTCTTCGGTAGCATGATTAGCGCTACGCAGACGAAACTCCATATTTGACTGTCCGCTACAAATCCATACTTCACCGATTAAAATATCTGTAAATGATAAAGTCTGCTTGAGGCTTTTTACATTTAGAGTATACGGTCCACCGGCTTGCATAGGGGGCAGGCTGACTGACCATTTCCCATTTTTATCGGTTCGGGTACTCTTTTGAGCATTTCCTAATGTTACGCTAATTCGCTCACCGGCACTGGCAGTTCCCCATATATTGATTGGCTTCTCACGTTGCAGCACCATGTGGTCTGAAAAGAAAGAAGGTACGGAAAGCTGTGCCATTATTTGTGATAGGACAAATAACAAGCAAACTGTTAATGATAGAAGTTTTTTCATCCGATGAGTATTTGGTGATTATTCATTAATATATTCTTTGGGAAGCAATATCTTACGAAGCGTATCGGCAAAGATTGCAGCCATGCGCTGTTGAATAAATGAATGTTCTCCATGTGGCGGATGCCATCCAAATATTTCTCCATGAGTCTCTTGTGAATCCCCAGTGTAAATTAGGCTATATTGTTTTCCTGTAACCGGATGTTTCTGGTTTTTGGAGAATCCGATGTATCTGTCGAATTCTACTACCGGGAATCCCCATTTTTCTGCCAGTTTTCGGACCGAAGTGTTGAATATCGGACGACTGTCATGCCAATGAGTACATAAGACAATAGAAGCAGGTTTCCCATAAGGAGTGTTGTAATATCTAGATTTTGGATTGAATTTCTGGTTATAACAGTCTGATATGTAGCGCTTGATGACATAATCATAGCAAACGGCATAGTCGGAAGCATCAAAAGGAGTTTTATAATCCTTGTAGTTCTCTTTTAAGTTTGCTTCGTTATATACGTCTTTTTCATGTACTTGCATCAAGACAAATACATCAATGTTATCGAACTCTTCCGGGGTATAGAGAGTACCGTCCAGCATTTTATTTGCAGTGTGAGCAATAGATTCTGCACTTACAGCCCGATTGATGGGGATGGCGTGAAGGGCACGACATCCCATTTCAAACCACTTATTGTTAGGTTCGGCAAAAGATGCTCCGGATAATAAAATGGTATAAGTGTCTTTATTTTGGGCTATTCCTGCTAAAGCGAGCAGGCAAATGAATGTGAATAAGGTGATTCTTTTGTACATAGTTATCGTTGATTGATTAATTGGTGAATAAAATCAAGTTCAAGTGAATGTTTTCCGGCTTGTAAAGTTATAGATTTTTGGGGTTCTGGCATTGTAAAAGGAACAAATGTTGCAGAAGTGCCTGCCGGAATATCGATTGTATAACGGATGCAGTCATTAGTTTGACGAACCCAGTTGATATTTAACCAGCCATAGGGAGTATTATAGCGTATGGTAAGTTCATTCATGTCTGCCGGAAAGAAAGGTTTTAGCAAAATATGCTTGAATCCGGGATGTTTTTCATCTATCTGAATTCCTCCCAGTCCTTTGTATAGCCATGCTCCTATTTCTCCGAACATAATATGGTTATATGAGTTGTCGATAACGACATCTGTCCGCCAATTTTCATGTAGAGTTGTAGCACCTTGTTTGATCCAGTACCCCCAGGAAGGATAGGTGTCTTGTGATGCGACTTTGTAAGCTGTTTCCGCATATCCGTTATCTGACAGGGCGGAAAGTAGGGCCTTGCTTCCTAATAAACCGACGTCCAGATGATAATCGTCTTTTTCTACCAATTCATGTAGTCTGGCAGCAACTTTCTTTTTATCTTCTTCCGGAACGATTCCCCAGTATAATGGCATGGCAAGTTCTGTCTGTGTTCCCCCTGCATATATTCCTGTTTCCTTATTGAGAAAACTGGTGTTGATAGCTTCTTTTATTTTTTGTGCCAGCGTGTTATAATAGGAGGCATCTTCGGCATATCCGAAAAGTCTGGCTGCTTTGGCTAGAATACAGACGTCCGTATAATAATAGATAGAGGAAGTCAAGGTTATATTGCTTTTTGAGCGTACAGGTACCCAGTCGCCCAGTCCCCAGTCTGTAAGATGATTGGTTGATATGGATTCTATATAGGAGACATATTTTTTGATTGGTCCGTACATGCGGCGGAGTAATGTGGTATCTCCGTAAAATCGATAAATTTCCCAAGGGATAATGGCGACAGCACTCGTCCAGTCGACCCCGTTGGCCCAATCATAGCCCCATACAGAAGTTGGGATGATACATGGGAGGATTCCGTTGTCTTTTTGTTCATCACAAAAGTCGTTCATCCATTTCTCATATATAGAGATACCATCGAAATTGTATAATCCTGTTTCTATGGCAATATGTGCGTCTCCTGTCCAGCCATTTTTTTCCCGTTGAGGGCAGTCAGTCGGGTAACCGAACAAGTTGGCTAAATAGGAACTGTTAGTGGCTTTCCATATTTTGTTTAGCAGATCGGATGACGAAGACCAGTAGCCGATGGCCGGAACATCACTGTGCATTTCTACTGCAATAAGATTTTCGTCGGATAATTGAATAGGGGCAGATGATGAGACTTCTACAAACTGAAAACCTTTGTAGTTGAATTTGGGCATGAATCTATCTTGCTTTCCGCTAAGTATGACGATGTCTGTTTGAAAAGGATCGCTGTCGTCTGTCGGCCGGTAGTGATAATCTATATTTGCCATGTTTACTATACCGTTTTTGTCTAAAAGTTCCCCATGTTTCAGGCGCAGTTTTGTTCCTTTTTTCCCTTTCACTTTTAGCTCGGTAACACCTGCAATGTTTTTGGGGAAATGATAGACGTAGCAGCTGTCATTTATTTTTTTGCATTGAGTTGCTGTATAGCGGGCCGTTTCACGAATCGGATGCATAACTTGTGATTTGATCGTTTCCGTAGGCGATTCGGTTTCTTGTGCATGATACCATCCGGTAGCGTTGAATCCGGGGGAGTCCCAGCCTGCTAATTCTTTCTGTGCATCATAATGCTCGGCTGTATAGATGCTGTTGAAAATAACCGGGCTGTCAGTTGTTTGCCAGGCTGAGTCAGTACCCAGATATTCTGTTGTTCCATCTGTGTAACGCAGATGGAGTTGTGCTGTGAATTTAGGGCGGTTTCTCCATGAAGCCTTGTCGAAAAACCATACTGCTGTGGATTGATGATTATACCAGCCGTTCCCCAGTTGTACTCCTATTACATTTTCACCCATAGATAGTAATGACGTAACATCATGAGTGACTGATAGTATACGTTTGTTGAAATGTGTATACATAGGGTCTAGGAAATGATTTCCTGCCCGTTGCCCGTTGACAGAGAGCTCATGCAGGCCTGCCGATGCAATAGTGAGTAAGGCTTGCTCGATTGTTTTGTCTAATTGGAAGCTCTTTCTATAATAGGGTGCCGGACGGTATGTGATGTCATGTTTGTCAGTAATCCATTTCCCTTTCCAGTTGTCGGATGATAAACATCCTGTTGTGAAGGAGGATATAGGGGAAAATGTAGTTTTCTGTTTGGAAGAGGTTTGATAGCCTATTTTCCAATAATACGTTGTATATGAATCTAATGGTTGTCCATCATAGGAGACTCTTATGGGAGCTCCTATGATGGATTTGTTCCAATAACCGGACTGTCTGCCTGATAATTGAGTACTGTCTGTTGATAGCCATATTTCAACTCTGTTGATACTATCTTCCTCTAGCAGCGGAAGTTTCCAGGAGAGTCTGGGAGTTTGAGTATCTACTCCTACAGGAACGGGTATATTCTCACATTTTAATTCAAATGGCGTTTTTAGCTCTTGAGGTGCACATGAGAATAGGGTTGTACCCAATAGTAAATACAAATAGGACCGAATTGAAATATGAGCCATATTGGTTAGTTGGTTAGTGATGAATTTACTTTTTTCTTCTCTCTTCGAGTTCTGTTGATATTTCATATAATCTTTTTTCATTTAACGGATAACGTGAAATGAAGAATGCTGATAGCATGGTGGCAATTGCCGGGAAGATACTCATCATCATACAAATGCCGGTTTGAGCAAAGTCGGATTGGATTACATTTGCTTTGAAACCGAAATAGGCCAGTAGCCATCCGGTCAAAGCACCTCCGATTGTCCAACCGAACTTTTGAGACATGGACGAAGAAGAGAATATCAGGCCGGTTGCCCGTCTTCCGGTTTTCCATTCGGAATAGTCTGATATATCTGCATACATAGACCATAATAAAGGAGAAATAATACCCGCACAGATACTTATTAAGACCTGTAAACAAAGAATTCCCCAGATAAAATCTTTAGGAAGGAAGTAGAATAAAAC
>PPYE01661817.1_pt1 | contig 35851 bp, 25 predicted proteins | sample 1559881 | NCBI WGS metagenome assembly PPYE01 (sample SAMN08240022, study PRJNA423297) | Human gut metagenome, whole genome shotgun sequencing project.
CCGGCTGCACCGTGGGCTGCGACTGCGACCGGTATATCGAGGTCTGGAACGTGGTGTTCTCCCAGTTCGACAACGACGGCGAGAACCACTACACCGAGCTCAAGCAGAAGAACATCGACACCGGCATGGGCCTGGAGCGTCTGGCCTGCGTGTGCCAGGATGTGGCCTCCCTGTTTGACGTGGACACCGTCATGAACATCACCAACAAGGTGAGCGAGATCACCCATGCCCACTACGGCGAGACCGCCGCCAAGGACGTGTCTCTCCGCGTTATCACCGACCACATCCGCTCCGCCACCTTCATGATCTGCGACGGCGTGCTTCCCTCCAACGAGGGCCGGGGCTACGTCCTCCGCCGCCTGCTCCGCCGGGCCGCCCGCCACGGCAAGCTGCTGGGCGTCAACGATCCCTTCCTGTATGAGGTGTGCGACACCGTTATCCACGAGAACGAGGGCCACTACCCCGAGCTGCGGGAGCGGCAGGACTATATCACCAAGGTCATCCGCACCGAGGAGGAGAACTTCGCCCGCACCATCGACGGCGGCCTGAAGATCTTCAACGAGATGCTGGAGGGCCACAAGGCCGGCGGCGAGACCGTGTTCTCCGGCGCTGACGCCTTCAAGCTGTACGACACCTACGGCTTCCCCATCGACCTGACCATCGAGATGGTTGAGGAGCAGGGCATGACCGTGGATCAGGCCGCCTTCCAGAAGCTGATGCAGGAGCAGAAGGAGCGCGCCCGTAAGGCCCGCGAGGCTCTGGGCGATCTGGGCTGGGCCGGAGTGGAATTTGGTAAGGACGTGCCAGAGACCGAATTCATGGGCTACGAAAACACCTCCATCACCGGTGCAAAGGTGGTGGCTTTAGTGGTGGAGAACGAGCAGGCCGAGGAACTCATGCCCGGCGTGGAGGGCATCGTGGTGCTGGACAAGACCCCCTTCTACGCTGAGATGGGCGGCCAGGTGGCTGACCACGGCGTCATTGCCAAGAGCGGGGAGGACGGCTGTCTGTTCCAGGTCACCGATGTGCAGAAGAACAAGGGCGGCAAGTATATGCACTACGGCAAAGTGACCGAGGGGGTCCTGAAGCTGGGGGACACTGTCTCCGCCCAGATCGACGTGCCCCGGCGGAAGGCCATCATGCGCGCCCACTCTGCCACCCACCTGCTGGACAAGGCCCTGCGCACCGTGCTGGGAGACCACGTGCATCAGGCGGGCTCCCTGGTGGAGCCCGACCGGCTGCGTTTTGACTTCACCCACTTTTCCGCCATGACCGCCGAGGAGCTGGGCCAGGTCAGCGCCGTAGTCAACGAGGCGGTGCTGGAGGGCTATGACATCCACACCGATGTGATGCCCATTGAAGAGGCCAAGAAGCGGGGCGCCATCGCCCTCTTCGGTGAGAAGTACGGCGACACCGTCCGCGTGGTGGACATGGGCGAGGGCTACTCCGTGGAGTTCTGCGGCGGCACCCACCTGGACAACACCGCCAAGGTGGGCGTGTTCCACATCGAGAGCGAGTTCTCCGTGGCCTCCGGCGTCCGCCGTATTGAGGCCACCACCGGCGCTCAGTCCCTGAAGATTATGAACCAGAACCAGCAGAAGCTGTTTGAGGCTGCTGCCGTGCTCAAGGCCAAGCCCAGCGATCTGCGGGAGAAGGCCGAGCAGACCATCAGCGAACTGCGTGAGCTGCGCCACATGGTGGAGGGCTTCAAGGCTAAGGAGGCCATCAATCAGGCTGGCAACTTCCTGATGGGCGCCAAGGACGTGGGCGGCTTGAAGGTGCTCACCGCCACCCTCAACGACGCCGATGCCGACCGTCTGCGTAAGATGGGCGACTTCCTGCGGGATAAGGACTCCAGCGTAGTAGCCGTTCTGTCCAGCGTGAAGGACGGCAAGATCACCTTCCTGTCCGTGTGCGGTAAGGATGCCGTGGCCAAGGGCATCAAGGCCGGCGACCTGGTGAAGCAGGTGTGCTGCTGCTGCGGCGGCAAGGGCGGCGGCAAGCCCGACAGCGCCATGGGCGGTGGCACCGAGGTTCTCAAACTGGACGACGCTCTGGCGAAAGTGGATAACTTTGTGGCTGAAAAGCTGGGGCTGTAAGCCGCCCAGCGCTCAGGGCGCAGACGACGCCCTTCCAAGCGTTTTGGTCCGGCATTGCCGGACCAAAACCTTGATGCCGGGGCAATTCACTTGCCCCGCGCAGATCAAATAAACGGGGTCCCCATGAAATGATCTCATTTCATGGGGTTCGGCGGCAAGCCCGACAGCGCCATGGGCGGCGGCTCCGACGTCCTCAAGCTGGACGACGCTTTGGCTAAGGTGGACGACTTTGTGGCCGAGAAGCTGGGGCTGTAAATCACCCCCACTTTGAAGTATTTTAGACAGAGAAAGTAGGCACATTTTTTATGTTTCCCCAAGATCCCATGATTCTGCTCAGTTATGTCAACACCAAACTGCGGGACTTCTATCCCTCCCTGGACGCCCTGTGCGACGATCTCCAGGCGGATAAGGACGAGATCTCCCAGAAGCTGGCCGTGCTGGATTGCCAGTACGATCCGGACCGGAACCAGTTTGTACGGATGTAATCTGCACAGAATCAATTTGGGCCCGCTGCATAGCGCAGCGGGCCCATTTTTATATCCGTATCTTCAAAATTCCTTTTTGGCGTAGATCCCCTGTGCGATAAAATAGGAGATCAGGTAGCCGCCAATAGCCAGCAATCCCAAGAGGACGGGCAGGGCGGTCAGCAGCCACGCCGGAGGCGTGGGCAGAGTGATCTGGTTCTTGGCCAGTCCCCCAAGCAGCACAGCGCCGCCAAAAATCACTACAAAGGTGATCATGCTGATCACTCTGGCCTTCTCCGCCCCATACTTGAGCAGGAAGGGCAGAATGATGGCGTCCAACACCAGCGTAAGCACGCCGCAGGACAGGGCAATGAGTACCAGGTCATCCAGCGTTGTCTCGGTCAGTCCGGCCAAGGAAAGGCACACCATCAGGCCCGCCGCCACCGCCACACTTACCACGATTACCAACAGGGTGAACACATATTTCCCGGCCACCACCCCCCGCCGTCCGGCGGGGGTGGCCACCGCGTACCGGTCCCAATGGGCGGCATCGTCCAGTGCCACCGAGGACACGGGAATGGTGAGACCGAATACGGCTACCAGAGCCCCCAAGATGGAGAAATCAAACACCCCGGTCACGCAGAAGCCTCCGTACACGACGAGAAAGAGCAGCAGCGTAGAGAGCTGCTTGCGCAAAGCCACAATATCCTTATAGATCAGCCCGGTCATTGGGCATCCCCCTTTCCGGTAAAGACCATGATATCCTCCAGGGTGGCGGGGTCCACCGTCAGGCCCGGATAGTGGCGGGCAAAGGCGTGCCGGTCCTTTACCAGGGCCTCACACCCGAACTGTCCCACCCGGCTGCCCGCCAGCAGGGACCGGTCCACCCGCTCCAGATCGGTGCGGCTGCACACCAGCTTGCCGTAGGAGTCCAGCAGTTCGTCCTTGGCGCCGGACAGAACCACCCGCCCCTTGTGGAGATAGGTTACATAGTCCGCGGCCTTCTCCAAGTCGCTGGTGATATGGCTGGAAATGAGGATAGAATGCTCCTCGTCCTGAATAAAGTTGAGAAATTCATCCAGGATCTCATCCCGCACCACCGGGTCCAGGCCGGAGGTGGCCTCGTCCAGGATCAGCAGCCTGGGTTTGGCTGCAAAGGCAGCCGCAATAGCCAGCTTCATTTTCATGCCCCGGGAAAAGGTCTTGACGGTCTTTTTCTCCGGCAGCTCAAATTTCCGCAGATAGCCCCCGTAGCACCTTCCATCCCAGTTGGGATAGAGTTTGGACAGGATCTTGCCAACCTGGACCGGGTTGAGGGTATCGTGGAAGAGGGACTCGTCCAGTACCACCCCCACCTGACTCTTTACTGCCCGCTCGTCACGGATGGCATCCAGCCCAAAGACGGAGATCTCCCCGCCGTCCCGGTGGATCAGGTTCAGAATACATTTGATGGTGGTGGACTTCCCTGCCCCGTTCTCCCCGATCAGACCCATAATGGTGCCGCCGGGCACAGTGAAGGACACGTCGTCCAGCTTAAAGGACCCGTAATCCTTAGTGAGATGACATACTTCCAATGCATTGCTCATACTGTTTCCTCTCCATACAGAAGGCTGAGGGTCTCGGTCAGCTCCGCCAGGGTGACGCCGCCGGTCTTGGCGATGTCCACCGCTTGGGAGAGATGCTCCTCCGCCCGGCGGAGGGTCTCCTCATGGACCAGCTCCAGGTTTCGTGGGGCTACAAAGCACCCCTTCCCCGGCACGGTGGTGATAAAGCCGTCCCGCTCCAGCTCTTCATAGGCTCGTTTGGTGGTGATGACAGAAATACGCAGTTCCTTGGCCAGCAGCCGCATGGAGGGAAGGGCCTCCCCCTCGGCCAGCTCTCCCCGGAGGATGAGGCCCTTCATCTGCCGGGTGATCTGGTCGTAAATGGGCACGCCGCCGGAGTTGCTGATGATGATATCCATGGTGCACCTCGTTGTCATACTGTATATACTTGACATATACAGTAATAACATATAGATACACAGTTGTCAAGGGGCAGGAAACATTTTCTTGCCATTGGGCCACAGACCCGGTATGATGGTGGCAAAGGATCCATAAAGGAGGAACGTGTCATGTATGCGCCTATCCTGGAGATCAACACAAAAAAAGTGACCGAAAACGCCAAAAAGCTCCATGATTTCTGTGCATCCAAGGGGGTGGAGCTGGTCTTTGCCACCAAAGGCTTCTCGGCCCGGCCGGAGGTGATTCGGGCGGCCATGGCAGGGGGCATCACCTCCTTTGCCGACAGCCGGATGAAGAACATTATGGCCGCCAAGCAGGCCATCCCCGGTCTCAAGTACCTTCTCATCCGTATCCCCGCTATCCTGGAGGCCGAGGAGGTGGTCCGCTGGGCAGACTGGAGCCTCCAGAGCCAGATCGAGGTGATCCGGGCGGTGTCGGAGGCCGCTCTGCGGCAGGGCAAGATCCACCCCATCATCCTGATGATTGACGTGGGAGATCTGCGGGAGGGGGTGTTCGACCGGGAGCAGCTGGACGAGATCGTACCCCAGATCCTGGACTGCCCCGGTGTGAAATTGGTGGGGTTAGGCACCAACGTGGGATGCTACGGCAGCGTACTGCCCTCGGTGGACAACACCGCCATTCTGGTGGAGCTGCGGGACTACCTCAACAACACCTACGGCTGCTCCATCTCGGTGCTGTCGGCAGGAGGTACCTGCGCCCTCAAACTGCTGGAGGATGGGGTCATGCCCGCCGGGATCAACCAGCTGCGGGTGGGCGAAGCGGTACTTTTCGGCGAGGACACCACCGGCAATCGATTTTTGGAGGGCTATCACCACGACGCCTTTTTGTTCAAGGCCCAGGTGGTGGAGCTGCGCCGCAAGCCCTCGGTGCCCATCGGCGAGCTGGGCCGGGACGGCAAGGGGGACACCCCGGAGTATCCTGACCGCGGGGTACGCCTGCGGGCCATCTGCGCCGCCGGCAAGCAGGACGTGGCCTGGGCCGCCCTCACCCCTACCCTGCCGGGGGCGGAGATGATCGGAGCCAGTTCCGACCATTTGATCGTGGACGTGGAGGACTGCGGCGGCCAGGTGCAGGTGGGGGACTGGCTGGAGTTCCGGTGCGGCTATATGGCAGTGCTGGACGCCACCACCTCCGCCTATGTAGATATTGTGGTGAAGTAAATAAAAAAGGTCCCGGATCAACGCTCTACCGCGATGCCTCTTGGTGCGGCATCTCTCCTATGCCGCTATAGACCTGCTCTTAAGCGGCAGTACTCAAATGTGTGTCACTTGGCTTTCCCATGACAAGACCCCCTGATGTAGTCTGTTTCCTACATCAGGGGGTCTTTTGTCTCAGTCTGTTGTTACAGGGCCTGCCTCTTTTGTCCTTTCGGCCCCACTCTTTGGTCATCTCAGGAAATCTCTATCACATATACGGAGGTTTTGGTCCTGGAAACGGTACGGTCGATCCCGGTAAGCACGTCAGGCTCACGGGCTCCATAGGTATATGTGACCTGAACCCGTGCCACCCCACTGGCCAGGGCACGCACGGTACAGGTTTGGCTGCTGGTGTTGGTCAGGGAGATAAGGGTATCTCCAGAGAGGATCTCCCAGGAATAGGTTTCATAGGCGGGTAGGAACTCCCGATTATTGAAAGAGAGCGCCTGGCTCTCTCCACGACGCATCTGGACACGTTCCCCCTCCGACGGGTTCTCCCGGCTTACCGGAGCAGCGGCCAAAAGTTCCAGCTCATAGGGTGCGGTGTCAAAGCGGGCGTACACATAGAAGACCGCATCGCCGCTCCGGTCCAAATAGAGGACCCGAACAGTTGCTTCCCGCAGGGTGGAGGCGTTATCGTAGAGCGGGGTGGTCCACGCCCCGCTGTGAAGGACGCCCAGGATGGTGCCCCAGTCGATACCGGTAAGAAATCCCTCATCCAGCGTACCGGGAAGCAGAATACCTTTTCCCTCCCGTTCCAGCTCCCGCTGGGTATACTGGTCGCCGGAGATCATCTGACCCGCCGGAGCGGTAAAATAGACCTTTTCATTGCGGTAGTAGTCCTCTACCCACAGCTCGTCCCGTGTCTCCGAGGAGACGAAAGATACGTTGCCGGTCAGCCGAGCGCCATCCCGAAGTATCATGGCGCGGCCCGAGGTAGTGCGGAGACGGCCGTCGGTGGTCTCATAGCTGCCGTCAGCCAGGCGGTAGAGCCCGGCGGAGGCGGAGGGACCGGAAGGCTGCACCGACACGTTCTGGCTTCCATAGCGCAAGCCGGCGTCAGCAATGGAGATCTGCCGGGGCACATAAATCTTCACCTTGATCCGGGAGGAGGTGACGGTACCCCACACGCACAGGTTGCAAGAAGAATCGTCATCCAGATACTGGATGTTCATCGTGGAGAGCGCATCGGCATTTGGCCCGGTATAGTCCAGCCCCCAAGAGAAGAATCGCTCCCTGGAGTAACTGCGGTCATAGCTGTCCACTACCTGGAAGCCTTGCTGGCAGAGCAGCTCTATATAGGCCTGCACCACGTCCATGTCTTCCGGTTCGCCTTTGAAGGAGCGTACCACAAAGCCATTGTTCTCCGAAGGCTCTTCGTACGAGAAGGCGCCGTTGCAGTAGTCGGCAAAATCCTGGATCCAGGCCCCTTCCGGGGCAGAGGCATTCTGACTCAGAGGGCTGGAGATCAGTTCCTTACCGTTACCGGAGCCTGCGGAAGGACGGGTCTGCAGCTGAATATGCTTGCGTTGGGAGGGAACGGCGATACGGGAAACCAAAGCCGCTACCTCGCTTCTGGTAATGGTGGAGTTGGGGGCGAAGGTGCCGTAGGCGTCGTTCCCGGTCAGGATCCCGGCCCGATAGAGGAGATAGATCTCATCCTTGGAGGAGACTACGTCGCTGAGGCTGCCGTCAGCAATGGTATTAATGGCAGGGAAGGCAGAGGCAGGCAGGGCGCGGGAAAACAGCACCGCGCAGGTCTCCCGGGTGGCCTGTGCAGTATAGTCGGAGTAATCCCGGGGCAGGATATCCTGCTCCAGAGCATAGTCCACATAGACCTGATACCAGGGCGAACTCTGACGGAAGGCCTCCGTGCCGGTGTAGTAGATGCTGTGAAGCCGAGCGGCCAGAGCCACCGCTTCTCCCAGTGTCATGGTGCCGCCCGGCAAAAAGGAGGAGGCACCCACGCCTTTCATCAGACCCAGCTCATATGCCGTCTCAACACTGGAGGAAAACCAGTCGGAATCCCTGACGTCAGTGAAAAGGCCGCTCTGATAGGTAGATACAGCGGTAAAATTGGACAGGCCCTGAGCTGCGGAGGCGCTCGTCAGGAAAAGTGTGCTGCTGAGGAGAATCGCAAGGCAGACGGAAAGCAATCGCTTGCAGCGGGTTTTCATAGCTGACATCCTTTCTTTTTTTGCATGGACACTGGTGCCGTCCGGCCTAGAGTGACTACAATATAGCACAATTCCCCTAATAAAGCAATCCCAGGGAGTCCCACAGGATTAAGTAAACATAGAAGAAAAAGCCTTCATATAACCCACGCATCACACACCGCCTTATTGCGACCATATTTTTCCAGTTTATGGGTTACACTGTCTCTGATACCGGAAGGGCAAATACGCCCCAAAGCAAAGGAGACAGGGACCATGGCAACAAAAGAGAAGCTGAAAACCAAGGCGGCGCGGCTGCGGGAGGAGGCCCGGGAGACGGGAAAGGTGGTATTCCGTGCCCCGGCGCTGGTGCGCTTTGCCGAGTGCGTCATCCGCTTTTTGCTGGGGGCCCTGCTGGCGGGGGCGGAGATCTTCGGGGGCTATGCCCCCTTCGGACTGGGACTGGTGGGCGCCTCCGGCTCCGGCCTGGACGGCTTCTGCGCCCTGCTGGGGGCCTGCTTCGGCTACCTGACCATGGAGGGCTTTGTGGAGGGCCTGCGGTACGCAGCGGCCTGTGTGCTGGTCTTTTCGGTGGCCTTCGCCTTCTTTGACGTAGGGGCCTACCGGAAAAGCTGGTTTATGCCGCTGGCCGCCGCCGCCATCGACGGGGTTACCGGCTTCATCTACCTGTCCGACCAAGGCTGGACGCCGGAAAGTTTGATCTTCTTCGGCACTGAACTGCTGTTGTGTGGGGCGTCGGTATACTTCTACCGCATTGCCTTCACCCCCTGGACCGAAAAGCGTGAGGAAGAGGGACTGACCGCCCGGCAGACCATCAGCCTGCTGCTGCTGTTGGGAACCCTGCTGCTCACCCTGTCCAAGCTGACCCTGCTGGGGGATCTGTCGGTAGGCCGCTTTGCTGCCGCGGTGGCGGTGATGGCGGTGGCCTACAAGGGAGGCGTCAGCATCGGAGCCACCGTCGGCGTGGCGGTTGGTCTGGGTATGGACCTGTCCACCGGCGGGATGCCCTTTTACGCCATGGCCTACGCCCTGTCCGGGGTGATGACCGGTGTGTTCCACCGCCAGGGCAAACTGGCCGCCACCCTGGCCTATGTGCTGTCCAACGCTCTGGCGGTACTGTGGACCTGGAAGGACGGGCTACACATTCCTCTGCTCTACGAGGTGTTTGCCGCCTCGGTGGTCTTTCTCCTGCTGCCGGACAAGCTGCTGCGGCAGGTGGGCGCCCTGGTGGCCCGGGAGCCCAAGCACGGCACTCAGGAGCGAGCCATGGCCTATGTAAAGGGCCGGATGGAGGACACCGCCGCCGCCTTCAAGAGTCTGTACGAATCCATGCGGGGTACCCTCCACACCGGACGCCCCAACGATAACGACACTGCCGCTATCTTTGACCGGGCGGCGGACCGGGTGTGCAAGCGCTGCCCGCTCCAGACCTCCTGCTGGCAGCGGGATTATGTGTCCACCTACAACGCCCTCAACGACGCCCTGCCCGCCATGCTGGAGCGGGGCCGGGGCGAGGGGGGCGACTTCCCCGCTTATTTCTCCAACCGCTGCATGAAGTTTGCCGACTTCCTCACTTCCGTCAACGAGGAGCTGGCGGGGCTGCTCTACCGGCGGCAGTACCAGAGCCGTCTGCGGGAAAACCGGGCGGCGGTCTGCCGGCAGTACGGCGAGCTGGCTGAGGTGCTGGGCACGGCGGCGGCGGAACTGAGCGCCGAGCTCATCCCCGACCCGCTGCGGGAAAAGCGGCTGAGGCAATATCTCACCGCTCAGGGCGTGGAGTGCGAGCTGGCGGTGTACTATGATGAAGCAGGTCACCTGCGGGTAGAGCTGGAGGGGGCCGGGCTCGCCCCCCTGCGGCAGAGCAGCCAGGTGGACAAGCTGGCCAAGCTGATGAACTTCCCCCTCCGGCTGGTGGAGGAGGGCCGCCGGGACAGGCTGGTGCTGGTGCAAAGCGAGCCGCTGATGGCGGTGGCCGGGGTGGCCGCCCGAAAGAAGGACGGGCAGACCGTGTCGGGTGATACGGGGGCCTGGTTTAAACACGACGACGGCGCCCTCTATGTGCTGCTGTGCGACGGCATGGGCTCGGGACGGCTGGCCCAGCGGGAGAGCACCCTGGCGGTGCGGCTGCTGGAGCAGTTCCTCCGGGCGGGCGTGCGGCCGGAAAATGCCCTGCGGACTCTCAGCTCCGCCCTGGCCCTCCGGGGTGAGGATGAAATCGGCTTCACCACCATCGACCTTTTGCGGGTGGATCTTTTCACCGGCGAAGGCGACATCTACAAATACGGCGCGGCCCCCAGCTATGTAAAAAAAGGGACCGCCGTCAGCCGGGTTACCGGCTGCGCCCTCCCCGCCGGGCTGGCGGGGGGCGAGGGAGGCGCCCCCGACGTGACCCACCTAAAGCTGGAGGCGGGAGACTGCGTACTGCTTATCAGCGACGGAGTCACCGGCGGACAGCCCGACCAGTGGGTACGGGACAAGCTGTCCGCCTTTGACGGCCAGAGCCCCCGGGAGCTGGCCCAAGAACTCATAGACGAGAGCGAACAGCAGGCCGGCGCGGCGGACGACCGCACCGCCCTGGTACTCAGGCTGAGCAAACGGTAACACCACACAAGAAAGCGCCCCCATCGGAATCTTCCGATGGGGGCGCTTTTGGTATCTTTTATTCGATGTGAACGTGGTTGTGAATATGCTCCGAGCAGTAGCAGTAGTAGCCGTTGCACTTGGAGCAGTACCGGAACTCCTCGTCGGGGTAGTCGGTGTCAGTCTTGCCGCAGACGGCGCACTTGTGGATATAACCCTTGGTTTGCTGGGCGTGCTTGGTAGCCTGCTTGAAGTTGACGGTCTGGCGGGAGTGGCGGTGGGCCGTCTGCCGCTTTACCCGGCCCAGGCTGGCCATCAGGTCATCCCAGAAGAAGATCAGGTAGTTGAGGATCGCCACGATGGGAGCCACGATGCCCGCCAGTGCAAACATCCCGACCGTGGGGAGCTGCACCAGGTTGTAAATGATGTCGTAGGCAAAGAGAGCGGCGTCCAGCCAGGCCAGCCATTTGACCTTTACCGGAATCACGAAGAAAAGCAGTACCTGCATTTCCCCGTACAGGGTGGCAAAGGAGAAGAACATGGACAGGTTGACGTAGTGCATGGTGGCGGTCTCCACGGGCAGAGGGATAAACAGATAGACCAGGAAGCCCGCAATGATATTAAGCACCACCCCAAGCAGGTAGAACACCGTAAACTTGGTCACGCCCCACTGCCGTTCCAGAATGGAGCCGATCCAGTAGTAAAAATACAGGGAGATGGCCAGGAAAAAGAGATTACTGGTCGTAGGCACAAAGATAAAGGTGAGCAACCGCCAGATCTCGCCTTTGTGGATGATATAGTAGGGCGCAAAGCACAGGGCGGACGACAGGGAAAAGCCCTGACTGAACTGATCCAGCAGCCACACCAGAACATTGCCGATGACCACCACCAGCATCAGGTTGGGGATACCGAACCGGGGATGCTTATAGCAGAACCGGTCCAGCCAGCGTTGTATCACACTCAAAAATCATTACCTCCCGAGGGGCGGCTCCACCGCCCCGCTTCCATGTGTGCCCAGTGTATCAGGGCATGGGAGAAAATTCCCAAACAATTTGTAAACTTTCCATCCGTTATTTCAGGATCTTGCGGATCTTCTCCTTCATCTTGGGGGTGAGAACCTTGGCCGCCGCCCGGTAAGGCAGCGGAGGCGGGGTCAGGTATTTCTGCTCCACCTGGTCAAAGGGCATGGCGGCAAAGGCAGCAAAGAAGGCCCCACGCTTGGCGTTGTGGGTCAGAGGATAGGCCAGCCGGGGATTGCCCGCCACAGCCTCAGCCAGAGGCCGCTCCACCTGGCCCAGCTTGTCCTCCAGAGCGTCAAAGACCTTCTGTCCCTTGGCGCTGTTGACCAGAACCAGAGAAACACCCTTCTCCCGGTCAGTGGGCAGCTTCAGCTTGGGGTCAAGGCCCCAGAAGTCACCCAGAGTCAGGTCCGCCGGACGGCTGACGCTGGTATACCGGCACTTGGCACACACCGGACGCAGGAAGAGCTGCATCCCGAAGCCCCGGCCGAAGGTGGTACGGTGGAGGGGGGTCGTGGTGCTGCCTCCGTCGGCAAAGCGGACCGTCATATGGGAGTGGGACCAGCCGTGGGCCTTGTCCCGGAACCGCAGCCCGGTGACCGGCGCGCCGTGCTCCATCCCCAGCTTTTTCAGATAGGCCTGGAACACCGCCGGAGAGGGTACGCCGTTACACACCAGATCGCAGGTGAGCAGGTTGTCGTAGTCCCGGCCCAGGTAGTGCTTCAGGCCGTCCACCTGACAGGCAAGGCCGGTAAAAAGCACCGGCTTACCCGCCTCCAGCTGCTCTTTCACCTGATGGAAGGTTTCCCCAAGATCGCTCTGAACATACTTGGAGCCCCGCATGGCAGCCACTTCCTCCATGGAGGCGGCACAGGTATGGCGCACTGCCATGTAGCCGTCAAAGGCAGCGCCGTACACCACGCCTCCCTGGTCCAGTACATGGCCGGCCAGCAGAGAGAACACGCCGCCGGAGGAGCTGCCCGAGCGCACCTCGTCATTTTTGTTCCACACCCCGTGGGCGCAGTTGGGATCGGGGCCCTTTACCGGCTCAGTCAGGGCGGGACAGGCGTTTTCACACTTGCGGCAGAGGATGCACTTCTCCCCCACCACAGGCCGCAGGAAGCCCTCATGGTCGGGTTTCATCTCAATGGCCCCAACCGGGCAGACAGCGGCACAGGCGGTGCAGCCGGTACAGTCCTCCGCCTTGCACAGGTTGGGCTTGGCCTGCTCCTGGGCCGCGCCCATTTCCTCCGGAAGAGCGGTGCCCTCCACCGCCGCTTTCAGATAGGCCAGGGAGTCCGCCCGGGCAGCCTCCAGCTTTTCATAAACCTGGTCATAGTCCATCTTGGCGTCGATGGGCGCAGTGGTATCCAGACCGATGATGCGGTCGGCGCACCCCAGCCGGGAGAGCAGGCTGTAGATCCGGGAGAAGGTGGGCTCCCGCCGCTCCTTGGGGGACATGGAGGTAAAGAAATCCTTCTTGAACTGGAGGGAGAAGGCCGCCCCGTGGAAGGAGTTGGTCACCACCGCGGCGGCGTTCTGGAACAGGCCCAGGAACTCCCGGGGGCCGGCGTCAAAGACGATCTCCTTGGCTCCGTCGATCTTCCGGCGTGCTCCCGCCAGCTGGACGATGGGCCACCCCGTCTGTCTGGACAGCGCCTGGGCATAGGGGGCCGCCTCTCCGGGATCGGAGACAAAGTAACACAGGATGTAAGGCCCCTGGTGTCTGGGGGCCGCGGCCAGCTTGCCCCAGTCCTCGCCGTTCAGCAGCAGGGTAGGGTCCAGCACCACCCGGGCCTCCCGGCCGGCTGCCTGACGCACCAGCACCTGCCCCCGTTTCTCGCGGACCGACAGGGCGGAAAAGGGCGCCAGAAAGCGCTTCAGCTCCGCAGCCTTGTCCTCCGGCAGCTGGGGCACGCCCAGGCTGGGGGCATAGGCAATGCGGCGGCCCTCCTGCACAAAGTCCAGCAGGAAGGCGGGGTCAAACTGCTTGGTCTGGAAAATGTAAGGATTCCAGATCTGATCGCTGCCCGACACATAGACATCGTAGGCCGGAGGCGCGTCCTGAAGTTGTCTGAAATCGGTATACCGCTGGGGAGACAGCTCCATCTCCTCCGCCACAAAGGCCTCAAAGCGCTGGAACCGGCGCTGGAAGGCGGCGTAATGGAGGGCGGTATGGGCGTCTGACGCCATATCCCGCACAGAGGTGCTCTTCTTGAACAGCTGATTGGTGCGGGTGGTATGGGGCAGGCGGTAATCAATGATCTTGCACTCATGCCCCAGGCGCTGAATGGCCTTCATGGTGGCCAGGGCCTGGAGCTGAGCGCCGTAGTGATGAGCAAAATGGAATGTGATGAGACCGGTGCGCATAGGCTCACTCCTCGTTTGCAGGCTATCCGTAATGATTCTATTTAGTATACCACAGGAATGGGCTGTTGTATATCGTCAGAATGGAAATCCGCCGCTTTCATAGACATTCCGCTCCTTCTGTCGGAAATATTGACAGGATTCCCATTTTGTCTATGGCATTGCGGACGTCAAACCGGTATGATATGCTATAGATTATTATGGACAGGCTGTCCCCTGCCCTTTTGGGGGGACGGGCCTTCTTCTTACTACAGGGCGAAAGGAGGGTATACATCAATGAGCATTCCGGCCCGGCTCAAGGCATTTGGCATCTCCAAGGCCCTGGATTATCTGGATCGCGACCCGGATGCCAACCTCCCCAGGCTGATGGAGTGGCTGGACAAATACGCTGGGGAACGGCTCTCTCCTCCCTATCAGGCGTTGTTCCACCAGGTTATGACCGACCCCGACAACAACTGGCACCAGTTGATCCGCAGTATGTATACCGATATTGATAATAGTATCCTGAAAAAGATCTTTGAAAACTTTATCATTCACGGCCACCTGCTGGATTGGCCGGCAAAAAAAGAGTCCGGTCAGCTTGGGCAGTCCGAGGCACCCTGGTCGGTGATCATTGACCCCTCCTTCCCCTGCACCATGGACTGCACCGGCTGCGGCGCCTCCATTTTCGGCGTGCGCCCCTCCATGGAGTTCGACAGTCTGGATGAGGAGCTGGAGGCCCGCAAGGCCAGAGGCTGCCACCTGTTTATTTTCAGCGGCGGCAATCCCCTGGCCCGCCAGGAGGAAATCATTGCTCTGTGCAACAAGCACACCGACTGTGTATTCGCCGTGTTTACACCGCCCCCCTCCATTACCCCCTCCCTGTGCGAGGATCTGCTGCGGGTACGCAACCTCTTCCCTGCCATTCAGGTGGATGTGGACCCGCTGGACGCCGAGCGTGCCTCCGTACTGCTGCGGACGCACAGGCTCCCCTTTGGCGTAGCCTGCCGCTGTACGGCGGAAAATGCGGACCGGGTAGCCACTGAGGAGTACTATGATCGAATCATTAGCAGCGGAGCCAAGTTCTGCTGGTTCTTTACCTGCCCCGCTTACGGCGGGCCAACCTCACCCACCCAGGCGCAGCTGCTGGACCTGCACCAGCGGGTCCAGGCTTTCCGGAAAACCAAGCCCCTGCTTACCCTTGATTTCTGGGACGGGCCCAGCCCCTCAGCGGCCCCCCAAGGAGGTTAATGACATGAGTATTGTAAAAGATCCTTCCCTGGCCCCCTCTGGACGCCGCAAAATCAACTGGGTGCGGGACTTCATGCCCGCTCTGGGCGGCATCGAAGCCCGTTTTGAAAAGGAGAAGCCCTTTGCCGGTCTGCGGGTGGCCGTATCCGTCCATCTGGAGGCCAAAACTGCCAATCTGGGCTATGTGCTGGCCAAGGGCGGCGCTCAGGTACATCTGACCGGCTCCAACCCCCTGTCCACTCAGGACGATGTAGCCGCCGGTCTGGCCGATATGGGCGTAGAGACCTTCGGCATCCACGGCGCTATGGGCGAGGACTATGAGAATCTGCTCATTGAGACCCTGAAGTTCAAGCCTCATCTCATCATCGATGACGGCGGCGATCTGGTGGATCTGCTGGGCGGCAAGTGCGCCGATCTGGGCGAAAACCTCATCGGCGGCTGCGAAGAGACCACCACCGGCATCCTGCGCCTCAAGGCCCGGGAGCGGGAGGGCATCCTGCCCTGCCCCATGATGGCGGTCAACGACGCCAAGGCCAAGCACTACTATGACAACAAGTACGGCACCGGTCAGTCCGTGTGGGACGCCATCATGCATACCTCCAACCTGGTGGTGGCGGGCAAGACCGTGGTAGTGGCCGGCTACGGCTGGTGCGGCAAGGGTGTGGCCATGCGTGCCAGCGGCATGGGCGCCAACGTGATCGTCACCGAGGTGGACCCCTTCAAGGCACTGGACGCCACCATGAACGGTTTCCGTGTCATGCCCATGGACGAGGCCGCCAAGTACGGCGATATCTTTGTCACCGTCACCGGCTGCAAGGACGTCATCACTCCCCGCCACTTTGCCGTTATGAAGCACAACGCCATCCTCACCAACGCCGGTCACTTCGACTGCGAAGTGGATGTGAAGGGACTGGCCGAAATGGCTGTCAAGCGTGAACTGCGCCGGGACAACATTGAGGGCTTTACCCTGCCTGACGGCCGGGTGCTCAATGTCATCGGCGAGGGCCGCCTGGTCAATCTGGCTGCCGGCAACGGCCACCCCGCCGAGATCATGGATATGTCCTTCTCCGTCCAGGCTCTGGCTCTGGAGTGGCTGCTCAAGCATCAGGATAGCCTGGAGAAGAAGCTCTATCAGGTGCCCGCCGAGATCGACGACGAGATCGGCCGGGTCAAGCTGGCCGCCATGGGTTTTGCCATCGACAAGCTCACCCCGGAACAGGTGGACTACCTCAACGGCTGGAAGGCCTGAGGAAGCAAGTTCTTCTAACTCTATACAAAGCCCGGTTTTTGTCTATTGAAAAAGTGGGAAAAAGTCGATAAAATACCCACAGTCAATTGAATAGCCTTATCGAGAGTGGTGGAGGGAACGGCCCGATGAAGCCCGGCAACCTGCTTTGCTGCAAGGTGCCAAATCCGGCGAGGAAATCGAAAGATGAGGATGGAAGAGCCCCATGCGCTCCGCCGTCCGGCGGAGCGCGTTTTTGCTCCAGTTTAGAAAGGAAGGTAATTACCAATGGCAAACCGTCTGTTTACCTCGGAGTCCGTTACCGAGGGTCACCCCGACAAAGTGTGCGACCAGATCTCCGACGCTGTCCTGGACGACATCCTGGCCGCCGACCCCACCGCCCATGTGGCCTGCGAGACCTTCACCACCACCGGCATCGTCACCGTAATGGGCGAGATCACCACCAGCCACTACACCGACATTCCCTCCATCGTCCGCCGCACCGTGCAGCGCATCGGCTACACCGATCCCGCCTACGGCTTTGACTATCGCTCCTGCGCGGTCATGACCGCCATTGACGAGCAGTCCCCCGACATCGCCATGGGCGTCAACCAGTCCTTTGAGCACCAGGAGGGCGGCACCGACGCCGCCGACCTCATCGGCGCCGGTGACCAGGGCATGATGTTCGGCTATGCCTGCGATGAGACCCCCGAGCTGATGCCCGCCCCCATCTCCATGGCCCACAAGCTGTCCCGCCAGCTCACCGATGTGCGCAAGGCCGGCAAGCTGAAGTGGCTCCGCCCCGACGGCAAGAGCCAGGTCACCGTGGAGTACGACGACAACGGCAAGGTGCTCTCCTGCCCCGCCATCGTGGTGTCCACCCAGCACGACCCCGATATCGCTCTGAAGGACCTGCGTGAGGCCGTGGTGGAGGAGATCATCAAGCCCATCATCCCCGCTCAGTACATCACCAAGGACACCAAGTTCTACGTCAACCCCACCGGCCGCTTCGTGGTGGGCGGCCCTGTGGGCGACACCGGCCTCACCGGCCGTAAGATCATCGTGGACACCTACGGCGGTTCCGCTGCCCACGGCGGCGGCTGCTTCTCCGGCAAGGACCCCACCAAGGTGGACCGCTCCGCTGCCTACATGGCCCGCTACATCGCCAAGAACCTGGTGGCTGCCGGCCTGTGCCGCAAGTGCCAGATCGAGCTGGCCTACGCCATCGGCGTGGCTCACCCCGTCAGCGTGCTGGTGGACACCTACGGCACCGGCGTCCTCTCCGAGGAGAAGCTGTCCGCCATCGTCAACGAGTGCTTTGATATGCGTCCGGCCAAGATCATCGAGAAGCTGGACCTGCGCCGTCCCATCTACGAGCAGACTGCCGCTTACGGTCACTTCGGCCGTACCGACATCGATCTGCCCTGGGAGCACACCGACATGGTGGAGAAGCTGAAGAGCTATCTGTAAGCTTTCTAAAAAGACCTGCCGTCCGCATTTTGCGGATGGCAGGTCTTTTTATTTTTTGCACTCTGATTTCCAGCACTTGTCCTATTTTCCAGCTTATGAGATAATACATAAATAAAGCTTCTCATGAAAAGGGGCGATGTGTTCATGGAGCATGACCGGAAGCTGCTGGCCCTTCTGGACCGGGATCCGGAACAGGGCATGGCGGACTTGATCGAAGGGTACAGCGGCCTGCTTTGGTCGGTGTGCCGCACTTATCTTCAAAGTGCCGAAGATATCAAGGAGTGTGTCAACGAGACCTTCTCGGAATTCTACTTACAGAGGGACCACTTTGATCCCAGCAAGGGCACCCTGAAAGGATACCTGGCCGTCATCGCCCGGCGGTGTGCCATACGCCGGCACCAGGAAAATTGCCGTTGGGAACGTTCCTCCTCACCACAGCCGGAGGAAGTAACGGACCCCTTCGCCCATTTGGAACAGCAGGATGAACTGGAGCGGGCCCTGTCGGCGCTGGACCCGGTAGACCAACAGATCATCCGCCTGAAATATTACGGCGGACTGACGGCCCGTGAGATCGCCGCCTCCCTGGGCCTGCCCTATGAGACGGTGAAAAAGCGGCAGCAGCGCAGTCTGAAAAAGCTGCTGCGGGCGCTGTCCCTGGGTCTGCTGGTGGCCCTCATCCTGGCCGCGCTGGCTGCCTGCGCCTACATGATCCTGCGCCACTTCGGCTTCGTGTCCGGTTACGGCGTGGACTCCGATCCTCAGGCCGGCACCTACATTCTGGAGCAAAGCGCTGTCATTCAGGGTGAGCTGTACGAGATTCATCTGGAGGACGCCTATTGGCAGAACGGCTCCTTTCTGGCCGATCTGAGCCTGTACGGCCAAACCAGTCCCTACCTCACGCCTCTGGATATCTCTCTCAGCGGCCTGGATAACCTCCAGCCCATCTCCATCAGCCAGAACGGGCTGGACGTTCTCGGAGCTTACTCCCTGCGGCTGATCTATGAGGGAGATCTGCCGCAGTCCTCCGCCTCCTCCCTGGAGCTGATTCTGACCCTGGATGGTACCGACCTGCCCATCACCCTGGTGGCCGCGGAGGAAACTGCCCTGGAGCAGGCCGGATTCTACTCGGTGACTGAGGCCGACGGCGGCCTGCTGGCGGTGCCCCGGCTTGAAAATGGGGAGCTGGTGGTCTCCATCCATCCGCTGAACACCGGCCCGTTCAACACCTCTCCCTCCCTGACCAAAGGGATCTGGAGCCACTACGGAGGACCTCAGCTGCCCATCACCGTCACCGCGCCGGACGGCACCGTACTGGAGGGCGAGCCTGCCTCTTATTCTCCCTTCAATGGCGATACCTATCTGGACTGGTATTTCGGCCCTGCTGAGCCGGGGGATTATGTGCTCAACGTCCCCTATGTCTATCAATATCCAGCCGCCGGTACAGACTCCCCCACGGTACAGCTGTCCCTCTCCGCTTCTGACGGAGCACCGGTCCCCCTCTCCCTGCCCGGCGGCACGCTGACCCTGGATCGCCCCTTCCCCATTGACGACGTCACCGCCTACTGTAGCACCATTTCCCACTCCTATGACGAGGCTGGCTACACCTGGTGGGCTACGGAGGCCACCTGGGAGGGAGAGGACCCGGAGCGTGTCCCGGCAGCCATTCCGGTATTGGAGGACGGGGCCGGCACTGTGATACTGAACAATACGACCTACCACAATGTGGAGGCCGGTCTATGGACAGAGCCGGTCTATGATTCGGACGGGCAATATACCCAGTTCCGAGGCTATGTGGTAGGCACACTGAACGGGCTGGATCAGGCCACCCTCTCTCTGCCTGCGGAAAAACTCTGTTACCGCTGGAACCACCCCTTCACCATTTCCATGACGGTACAGCCCGAGCCGGAGCGGCCTTCCTACACCGGCACATCGGGAAACTACAGCCTTACCGCCACGCCACGCCGGACCGACGGCGCGGTGATTCTTAATTTGTCCCCCGCCTCTTCCGACAAATATATGATTCCCACCAGCACGCTGACCCGCAGCCCATTGACTGCTCTGGGCGCCACGGACGCGCCCATTACCCTGACGGCCGCCGACGGCACCGTATATGAGGGAGAATATCAGCCCGGACGGCAGAACGACGCCAGTGACTGGAACTTTGGAGACATCCCCGCCGGGGATTACACCCTCCATGTCCCCTACCTCTACCTGACGGCGCCGGAAAGCTGGCATATGGCCATTCCCCTGCCCCAGCAGCAGGGTCAGGTTCTGCCTGTGGGACCGGTCTATACCTGCTTCTCAGGCCGGATCGAGCTGACATCCATCACCGGAATAGGGTCTGATCCGGCAATTCTGGAGCAGTTTGCCGCCGCCGTCATCACTTACCCCTCCGGCGGGATTAACCAGCCCCAGGAGGCCCCTCTGGTGTCCCGGCTGGACCTCTCCCTCCACTCCGGCATGGAGGACTATACCCTGGTAGATGTGGGTCTTCAGCTCTTTTTGACCGACGAGGCCTACTTTTCCGGCGCCTGCGAGCGACAATATGTCTTTGAGGAGGGTGAACCCCGGCTGACCAGCCTGCTGCTGCGCCACGCACCCGGCCTCTATGCCACAGATCTTACCTTTACCGATCCTGTCTTACGCTGGAACTACCCCTTCGATATCCCCGTCACCATTCCATAGTACCTCTATCAAATCCGCCTCCTTCCCCATTGGAAGGAGGCGGATTTTTTCCCAATCTTTTGTCCAGCTGTCCCCTTTTTCCCTTTTGCCTGCAATTAGTATGTGGAAGGGAGGGACACACTTGGACGATCGACAGCTGCTGGAACTGTTGGATGCTGATCCCACTGCAGGTATGGACCTGCTGTGGAAGCGCTACGGGGAGCCGGTTCGCTTTGCCGCCGCTCAAAAGCTGGATTGCGACGAGGATATTCATATTTGCGTGCAGGATACCTTTTCTGACTTTTATCTGCAAAGAAAGCAGTTCGATCCGGAAAAAGGAAGTCTGCGAGCCTATCTGACGGCCATCTCCGAGCGCAAAGCCATTCGGCGCTGGAGGCAAAATCAGCAGCAATGGCTGGCAGCACAGTCGGCAGACCCACCTGATGATCCCATCGCAGTCTGGGAACAACAGGAGCACTTCCGTCAGGCGCTGGCCCGGCTTCCCGAACTGGACCGAGAGATCTTGCAGCTGAAATACTTTGAAGGACACACCATCAGAGAAATTGCCATCCGCTTGAATATCGACTACGAGCGGGTCAAAAAACGGGCCCAGCGAGCCCTGAAAAAGCTGCCCCAATTTCTCGAATAAGCCACCCTATCTGAAAAGGAGATCTGACACTATGAAGCGCACAACCGGAAAAATTTTTGCACTGACAGCGCTGAGCAGCCTGCTTCTGCTGGCCTCCGCCTGCGGACAGTCCTCCGGCCAGTCCCCCTCCGGCTCCGCCGGTGGATCGGAGCCGGCCGGCGGCAACGCCTCCTACACCGACACCTACGATCCCGACGCCCTGTTCCAGTACGGCATGACCCCCGCCAAGGACAGCGAGACAGGAAAATACGGCTACAAAAATCCCCAGGGGACATGGGTAATCGAGCCTCAGTATACCTTTGCCCGTGATTTCCAAGTCAACGGCACCGCCTTTGTGCGCACCGGCAGCAACAGCGACGAGTTCCGCCTCATTGACCGGGAGGGCAACTTTGTCTCGGACTATATCTTCATGCGCTTTTTTGACGAGCTGGCCTTCTCCGCCAACGGCATCGCCGTGGGGACGGTATGTGAGGCCGACGGCACCAAACTGGGCACCGGCTACTTCTACCTGGAGGACGGGGAGATCGTCTTTGAGCCCCGGGAGGAAGAGAGCTTCACCGCCTTTTCCGACGACGGTTACGCTGTGGTGGACAACAAGGCCGTCATCAACGATCAGTTTGAGTATGTCATTGAACCCCAGGAGGACTACTATCTGGTCCAGGTATCCAATGGCATGGTGAGTTTTGATTTCAAGAACACCCCGAAGGGGTACTCTGAGTACGGCTACATGGATGTGGAAGGCAATATCGTCATTCGGGGCCTGAGCTCCCGGGGCGGTCCCTTCGCCGACAACGGCATCGCGGTGGTGGAAAACCAGCTCATCGACAAGAGCGGCAACGTGGTTTTTGATGTAGCCGACAGCCACTATTCCACCATCACCAGCAACTTCAACAACACCGACTGGGTGGAGGTCTCCTCTCACCTCTCCAGTCGGGGCGGTACCGACTTCAACTTCATCAACGCCGAGGGCGAGACCTTCTTCCCCACCGACGCCTACGAGCACTCCCATTCGGACGGTACCCTTGCCATCAAAAACGGAGTCTATGTGGGTCCGGCGCCGGTCCTCAAGGATGACCAGGGCAACATCACCGGCATCGGCGGCACTGAGGACTATGCCACCGTGGCCGTCAACGAGGATATGGAGATCCTGTATGTCCCCTACGACAAGGGTATCCAGGATGTGAGCGCCTATTATTCCGACGGCTATGCCAAGGCGGAAACCCTGGATGAACAACGTGTGATCGTCGATCTGGAAGGCAATATCGTCATGGAATATTGACGCTGTGCCCCGGAGCTGTCTCCCCGCTGCGGTAAATGCCAGACAAAAGTTTTTTCATCTGCTGCTTCCATTCCTTTCCCTTCATTCAGCGGAACATTTTGACTGTCTCTCGCCGCCCCGGAAGTTCCGGCCAGAACGTGCGATAAAAAACCGGCGGACTGCTGTAACAGCAGTCCGCCGGTTTTTATCGTTCAGCCCTCAGATCACATCCACGCCTCCGGCAGTGGCCCGCCGGAACAGGACAGGAGGGACAATTTTATGGACGGGGACCGACTCCGCCAGCGTCTTTCCCTGTTTGCGGGCCTTGATCTGATCCACCAACAGCTGGACCGCCTCATGGGCCAGCCGGTCCACCTGCTGCCCCACCGTACTGAGCGGAATAATGGCCTCTCTGGACGTGGGCGAGTTATCAAACCCAACGATGCAATACTCCTTGGGCAGATAACCATACCGCCGGATAATCAGGTTCAGCAGGGTGTTGGCCGTAGTATCGTTGGCCATAAACACACCGATTTTCTTGCGGGCGTATTTCTTGTCCCATTCCCTCAGAATGTCCTGCAGGATGGCCTGGTCCTCCTCATAGGACCGGTCCAGCTCCCGCAGAATCACCTCGTGAGCCAGACCGTTGGCCTGGCAATAATCCTCAAACCCCCGGATGCGCCCATAAGCAGGGATGCGGGGATCTGTAGGGGAGTTGATATGGATGAGAATATCACACTGCTGCTCCTCCAGCAGGGCAGCCGCCTGCCGTCCACCGGCTTCATTGTCGGTATTCACGCTGCATACAAACTGGTCCTCCCGCTCGATGGCCACCACCGGGATCTGAAACTGAGACAGCTCCTGGGAGGAGAGGGTATGGCTCAGTACAATCATGCCCTCAATCTGATAGGAGAGCAGCTCTTTGATGTACCGGCGCTCGCTCTCCTTATTATTGTTGCCGATAAACACCAGGAATTTATAGCCAAAGGTCTCGTAAGTGGCCAGAATCTGGTTGAGCACCTCTGAATAAAAGCGGTGGTAAAACTCGGGGACGATGACGCCGATGAATTCCGTCTTTCCCATGGCCAGAATGCGGGCTACCCGGTTCTCATGGTAGTCCAGCTTCTCCAGTGCATCGGAAATGATCTGCTGGCTTTTCTCCGTCAAAGAATCCGGGTCGTTAAAATATCTGGATATGGTTGTCTTGGAAAAATTGGTATATCTGGCAATGTCGTCAAAGGTCACTCTTTTTTTCTCTTCCATATCAAGCCCTTCAATCTGCCGAGGTCATGTGCCAATCTGCTTTGGCGCAGACAGAACACACGGCTGGTAAAACCTTGAAGATAAATGCGCGATTTCTTCTCGGAATTGATTGAATTTTATTATAGCAAAGAGAAGAAATGGATGCAATCCCTTGGTCTCGGGGAAGCTGGGTGTAATTGTGCATAATTTTAAGCACTGGAAATGAGGCGGATTTTACAAAAATATTTCCAGCGGGGGAAAAGCATTGACGGAAGCTTATCGTAAGGAGTAATATTATTTAAAAATAACCGGTTCCATTACCGGTTATACAACCGGTTTCTATATGCTTTCGTCACCAATTCAAAGAAAAAAAGAGGAAACAGGAGGAGAGACAATGAAGAAACACGCATTGACCAAATTCATTGCGTTGGGTCTTTCGGCTTCCCTGATGGCTGGAATGCTGTCGGGATGCCGGTTCGGCTTTGCCAGCGATCCGGACGACCCCAACGCGGTGGAAGCGGTGGAGCCCATCGATATGTCGGTGGACACCTTTGAGTACGACCCGTCCCTGAGCGGCACCAACATCACCCTGCTCAACTCCAAGGCCGAGATCCAGACCGCTCTGGTGGAAATGGCGGCGGCCTTCGAGGAAAAGTCCGGTGTACACGTGGAAGTCATGCCCGTCACTGACGGCGACTCCCCCTATACCAAAGTAGTCAGCCTGTACAACTCTGGTAATCCCCCCACGCTGTCCATTTTGGACACCACTGACGTCATCGCCCTGGCTGAGGAAAAGGCGGCTGACCTGTCCGACCAGCCCTGGATCGCCGAGGCAGAGGGCTATACCACTGAAATCAACGGCAAAGTGTACAGCTTCCCGCTCTGTATTGAGGGCCGCGGCATCATCTACCACAAGGAAGTCATCGAGGAGACCCTGGGCGAGCCCTTTGATCCCACCACCATCCGGACCCAGGACGACTTTGTGGCCCTGCTGGACCGGCTGGTGGAAGCCGGCATGGAGCACCCCATCTCCCTGGCTATGGAGGACTGGTCCCTGGGCGCCCATCACCTGCAGTACATCTATGAGACCTACGACGGCACCTCTGACGGCGCCGCGGAGTGTATCAACCTCATCAAGGACGGTCAGCTGGATCTGACCACCTATGACCGTATGTCCCAGTTCCTGGATATGTTTGATATCCTGAAGAAGTACAATGTGGCCTATCGTGACCCTCTGGGCGCCGACTATGACGAGATGGCCATCGACCTGGCCGACGGCAAGACTGCTTTCTGGTTCAACGGCAACTGGGCCTGGCCCAACCTGGCCGAGGCCGACGCCGAGGAGGACGATGAGTACGGCTTCCTGCCCTACTTCATGAACAATGACCCCGACGATTTCGTGAACCAGCAGATCCAGGCCTCTCCCTCCAAGCAGGTCATGCTGGACGGGGTCGTGGCCACGGAGCAGGAGCAGGCTGCGGCCAAGGAGTTTTTGAACTGGATCGTGTTCAGCGAGATCGGCCAGCAGATGCTGGTCAAGACCTGCAAGATCATCCCCCCCTTCCAGAACAACCCCTATGAGCCTTCTGATCCCCTGAGCCGGGACATCTACAGCCGGGTGCATGAGGGTACCGCCTTCAACGCGTCCGCCATTGTTCCCAACGACCACTGGTCTGTTCTGGGCGCCGCCATGCAGAAGTATCTGGCCGACAGAAGCGACCGGGCGGAGCTGATCGATTCCATCGTGGCCTATTGGGACGAGCAGCAATAAGGAGGAGCTAGGATGAAAAGAAAAAGCGGAGGAAAAGATTTCTGCGGATTTGCCCTGCCCGGCCTGTTCTGTTTCGCGGCAGTGGTAATCATCCCCTTTATCTACGGTATTTATCTGACCCTGACTGACTGGAACGGCGTCTCCGATACGAAGAACTTCATCGGCGGAGCCAACTTCCTCAGTGTACTTAAGGACAGCCAATTCTGGTCCTCCCTGCTGCTGACCTTCAAATATGTGGTGGTCGTGGTAGTGGTGGTCAACATTCTGGCCTTTGCCATCGCCTACCTGCTGACCCGCGGCTTTAAGGGTCAGAACTTCTTCCGGGCCGGCTTCTTTACTCCCAACCTGATCGGCGGCCTGGTGCTGGGCTATATTTGGCAGTTCGTATTCTCCCGTGTGTTCGTGGGCATCGGCGAGGCCACCGGCTGGGAGCTCTTCGGCGCCTCCTGGCTGTCTGACCCCACCCTGGCCTTTGTGGCTCTGGTGTTCGTCTCCGTATGGCAGCTGTCCGGTTACATGATCCTCATCTATGTGGCCGGCTTCATGGGCCTGAACAAGGACGTGATGGAGGCCGCCAGCATCGACGGCGCCACCGGCTGGACCAAGCTGCGTCACATCATCCTGCCCCTGATGATGTCCTCCATCACCATCTGCCTGTTCCTGACTCTGTCCCGTGCCTTCATGGTGTACGATGTGAACCTGTCCCTGACTGCCGGCGCTCCCTACGGCACCACCGAGATGGCCGCCATGCACGTCTACGAAAAGGCCTTTACCTCCCGTCAGTTCGGCGTGGGCCAGGCTGAGGCCCTGATCCTGTTTGTGATCGTGGCTATCATCAGCGGTATTCAGGTGTACCTGACCAAGAAACGTGAGGTGGATGCATAATGAATAACTCGACCATCGGCGGCACCAAGCGCAAGGTAGCCAACGCGCTGGCCATGACCGGCATGATCATCATCTTCATCGCCTATATGTTCCCCTTCATCATGGTGGTCATCAACTCCCTGAAGGAAAAGCGGGATATCATCACCGATCCCTTCTCCTGGCTGTTTACCATCAAGGGTCTGTCCTTCGACAACTTCGTGAAGGCCTTTACCCAGATGGACTTCCTCAACGCGTTTAAAAACTCCCTGATCGTAACGGTGTCGGCCACCGTGCTGGTCACCCTGCTGTCCTCCATGCTGGCCTACTACATCGTCCGCCGCAACAACATCATCTCCAAGATCGCCTTTGCTCTGATGGTGGCCTCCATGATCATCCCCTTCCAGGCCATCATGATTCCCCTGGTGAGCATCTACGGCGGCACCCTCAACGTGCTCAACCACCGCATCACCCTGATCTTCATGCACACCGGCTTCTCCATGGCCATGTCGGTGTTCATGTTCCACGGCTTTATCAAGGGCAATATCCCCATCGCCCTGGAGGAAGCAGCCTACATTGACGGCTGCACCCACCGTCAGACCTTCTTCAAGATCGTCTTCCCCTTGCTCAAGCCCATCATCGCCACCATGGTGATCCTCAACTCCCTGGCTTTCTGGAACGACTACCTGCTGCCCTCCCTGGTGCTGACCGACAAGGAGCTGCTCACCCTGCCCCTGTCCACCTACAGCTTCTACGGTACCTATTCCGCCGATTACGGCACCATTATGGCGGGTCTGCTGCTGTGCGTCATCCCCATCCTCATCCTCTATGTAATTCTCCAGAAGCAGATCATCGGCGGCGTTGTTTCCGGCGCAGTCAAATAATGAACCAATCAAATTCTACCACAAGGGTCTCTTGCCCTTGTGGTAGAATTTCGGTTATACTGCTTTCAGCATTGCCCCCAGGGGCTACAGGGAAAGGAGAAAAAGCACACCCATGCGGAAAGACACCCTGCATTTGAAAGCGCCGGGAAACTGGATCAACGATCCCAACGGCTTTATCTATTATCGAGGTGAGTACCACCTTTTTTACCAACACTTCCCCTACGCCCCCCGCTGGGGTACCATGCACTGGGGCCATGCGGTGAGCCGCGACCTGGTCCATTGGGAGCACCTGGGGGTAGCCCTCTATCCCACCAAGAGCTACGATCAGAACGGCGTTTTTTCGGGCAGCGCTCTGGAGCGGGACGGAAAGCTGTATCTGTACTACTCCGCCGTGCGCTACCTCAAGCAGGACGAGGAGGACATCCACATCGCGCCCGGCGACGCCTACAAGACCAGCCAGGCCATGGTAATTTCCGACGACGGCCGGACCTTTGACAACATGGGAGCCAAGCGCCAGATCATCCCGGTACTGACCGACGAATCCATCGGTGACCCCAAGGACACCAGAGACCCCAAGGTGTGGGAAAAGGATGGGCTCTATTACATGATTCTGGGCAGCACCTTCCGCAAGGAACAGGGCAAGGCTCTCTTTTACCGCAGCCGGGACGCTCTGCACTGGGACTATGTGAACCAGTACTCCTCCCCGGAGTTCCGTACCATGCTGGAGTGCCCCGATCTGGTCCGGCTGGGGGAGGCATTTGTGCTCCTGGGCTCCCCCATGGGCGTCACCCAACCGGAGATTGAATATGCCCACCACGCCATGTGGGGCCTGGCGAACTTTGACCACCAGACCTGCACCCTCGCCCTCAAGGGGCCGATGCAGTTTGTGGATTATGGTCTGGATCTCTATGCCCCCCAGACCGCTGTGGATCAGGAGGGCCGGCGGGTGCTGATTGCCTGGATGCGGATGCCCCAGGCGGCGGCTGACCCTGGAGACGGCCGGGGCCCCTGGAACGGCATGATGAGCCTGCCCCGGGTGCTGGAGCTGCGGCAGGGTCAGGTTTGCTTTGTCCCCCACCCCAATGTGGAAGGCCTTTTCCGTCCTGTGGACGGCAGCTGGGACCAGGCGGTGCGGAACCGTCCCTTCCGGCTGAAAACCACCCTCCGGTCCGGGGATGTGCTGGACGTGTGCGGCTACCGGATTGCGCTGGAGGACGGCCGGATCGTCACCGACCGCAGCCAGGTATTCCCCCATCTGCCCAACTATCGGACCACCGCCCAGACTCCGGCGCTGGGCGAGGAGTACTGCCGGCTGGATGTATTTGTAGACGACCATCTGATCGAGATATTTGTGGACGGCGGCCGTTATGTGGTCAGCCATGTGGTATACGGCCTGAAGGACCGGCTGGAAGGTCCGGTGGAGCAGCTGCTTACCCTCAGGGAGGACGGCTGAGGACCTATTTCAAGGAGAAAGGGAAGGATTGTCCATGATGGATATTACCGCCATTGGAGAAGTATTGATCGACCTGGCCCAGACTGGGGTCAATGAGCAAAAGGTACCGCTGTTTGCCGCCAATCCCGGTGGCGCACCTGCCAACGTAGCAGTGGCTGCCGCCCGGCTGGGGGCCAATACCGCGTTTATCGGAAAGGTGGGCCAGGACGGATTCGGCGCCTACCTGACCCGGGTGCTGACTGAGAACCGGGTAGACGTGTCCGGCCTGCGGACCGACGACGCTGCCACCACCATGGCTGTGGTGGCCGTGTCCGACACCGGCGAGCGCTCCTTCCGCTTTGTGCGGGGGGCAGACTGCAACCTGAAGCCGGAAGAGGTGGACACTGGGCTGATCACCGGAAGCAAAGTGCTCCACTTCGGCTCGGTCAGCCTGACCGCCGGTCCCGCCCGGGAGGCCACCCTCTTTGCCGCAGAGAGCGCCCGGGAGGCCGGTGTGCTGGTAAGCTATGATCCCAACTACAGAGACGCCCTATGGAACAGCCAGGAAGAGGCGGTGGAGTGGATGAAGAGGCCTCTGCCCCTGGTGGATGTACTTAAACTGTCCGACGAGGAGCTGCCCCTCATCACCGGCACCGACAATCCCGAAGAGGGAACCCGTCGGCTGGAGGCTGAAGGGATTCGCCTGATCCTTGTGACTCTGGGCGACAAGGGTGCTTTTTACCGCTGGCAGGGCAAGACCGGCCTGGTGCCCGGCGTAGCCACCACTGTGGCCGATACCAACGGCGCCGGGGATACCTTCCTGGGCGCAGTGCTCAGCCGTCTGGTGAGCCGGGGCGAAAAGCCCCTGGAGGGCCTGACTGCCCCGGAACTGGAAGCCATCCTTGCCTTTGCCAACCGGGCGGCCTCCAAGACCTGCTCCCGCAGCGGAGCCATTCCCGCCATGCCCACCATGGCGGAGCTGGAGGAAGGAGACAACACCCATGAAGCGTAAGCAGACCAAGGAAGCCGCCCCCACCACCGCCGGACAGACCGACCGGCTGATTCAGCAGGCGGCGGAGACAACCGTCCCCAAGGCGTCCAAACCCAAAAAGAAAACCAAGGCGGCAGCGCCCCTGACCCCCGCCCAGGTGGGGATCGGAGCGGATTTCTCCGTCTTTGAGCACCGTCTAGCCCGGCACTACGATGAATTGAAGTGGCTCTACTGCGAGCTGTACCACGGCGATTTGGGCGCCTTTGACTACTTTATCCAGATGCTCCGCCGGAGCTGGGAGGACCGCAAGGCGGACCTGCGGGTGCAGGACGCCCAACGGGAAGCCGACCCCAACTGGTACCGCCGCCGGGAGCTGCTGGGCATGATGCTCTACACCAACGCCTTTGCCGGCACCCTCAATGGGGTGGCTGAGAAGCTGCCCTATCTGAAGGAGTGCGGGGTCAACTATCTCCATCTGATGCCCCTGCTGGAGAGCCCCAAGGGCCGCAGCGACGGCGGCTACGCCGTCTCCAACTTCCGGAAGGTGCAGCCCGAGCTGGGCACCATGGCCGACCTGGAGCACCTGGCGGATTCCTGCCGGAAGGACGGCATCAGCCTCTGTCTGGATTTCGTCATGAATCACACCAGCGAGGACCACGAGTGGGCCAAAAAGGCCCGGGCCGGCGAGCCTGGCTATCGGGAGCGCTATTTCTTCTATGACAGCTGGGATATCCCCCGGGAATTCGAAAAGACAGTGCCCCAGGTCTTCCCCACTACCGCCCCCGGCAGCTTTACCTGGCTGGACGACTGCAAGCAGGTGGTTATGACCAACTTCTACCCCTACCAGTGGGACCTGAACTACGCCAACCCCATGGTATTTAACGACATGACCGAGAACCTGCTCTACCTGGCCAACCGTGGTATCGACGTGATTCGGCTGGACGCGGTGCCCTATATCTGGAAGGAGCTGGGCACCGACTGCCGCAACCTGCCCCAGGTCCACACCCTGGTGCGGATGATGCGTATGGTGTGCGAGATCGTCTGCCCCAGTGTACTGCTGCTGGGCGAGGTGGTGATGGAGCCGGCCAAGGTGGCCCCCTACTTCGGCTCCACCGACAAGCCGGAATGCCATATGCTCTACAACGTGACCACCATGGCCACCACCTGGCACACCCTGGCCACTGCCGACGTGTCCCTGCTGCGCCACCAGGTGGACGCGGTGTGCGCCCTGCCCCGGGACTTTCTCTTCCTCAACTACCTGCGCTGCCACGACGACATCGGCTGGGGCCTGGACTACCCCTGGCTGAAGGAGCACTTCGGCACCGACGAGGTTGCCCACAAGAAGTATCTCAATGATTTCTTTACCGGTAAGCTGCCCGGCAGCAACAGCCGGGGCGAGCTCTACAACGACGATCCCCGGCTGGGCGACGCCCGGCTGTGCGGCACCACCGCCTCCCTGTGCGGAGTGGAGGCCGCCGACTATGAGCGTGACCCCTTCAAGCTGGAGCGGGCAATCTCCTGCGACCTGATGCTCCACGCCTGGATGCTCACCCAGAGCGGTATCCCCGTGCTGTACAGCGGGGACGAGGTGGGGCAGCTCAACGACTACTCCTACCACCACGACGGCGAGAAGTGGGACGACAGCCGCTACATCCACCGGGGCGACTTCCAGTGGGACCTGGCCAAGATGCGCCACGATCCCACCACCCGCCAGGGCAAGCAGTTCATCGGCCTGCGCCGGTTGGAGGAGCTGCGGGCAGCAGAGCCTGCTTTTGACGCCCGGGCGGAGATGTGGACCTTTGACACCGGGGACAGCCGGGTGCTGGGCATCGGCCGGTGGTACCAGGGCCGCAAACTCATCGCCCTGTTCAACTTCAGTCAGGAATTTGTCACCGTCTCCAACGCTGACCAGGGTCCCTTTGAGGAGCTGATCTACGGCGGGACCTTTGATGATCTCAGGCAGGTAAAGCTCTACCCCTACGGCTTTGCCTGGTACCTGCACACGGAGGAGTGATTGGTCATGAACAAAGCATGGTGGAAAGAGAGCGTTATCTATCAAATCTATCCCCGCAGCTTCTGTGACTCCAACGGCGACGGCATCGGCGACCTGCCCGGCATCACCAGCAAGCTGGACTACATCAAGGAGCTGGGAGCCAATGTGATCTGGCTCTCCCCCGTCTACCGTTCTCCCAACGACGACAATGGCTACGACATCAGCGACTATCAGGCCATTATGGAGGAGTTCGGCACCATGGCCGACTTTGACCGCCTGCTGGCCGAGGCCCACGCTCGGGGCATCAAGATCGTAATGGATCTGGTGGTCAACCACACCTCTGACGAGCACGCCTGGTTTGTGGAGAGCCGCCAGTCCCGCGACAATGCCAAGCGGGATTTCTACATCTGGCGGGAGGGTAAGGAGGGTAAAGAGCCCAACAACTGGGGCTCTGCCTTCTCCGGCTCCGCCTGGACCTATGATGACGCCACCGATATGTACTACCTCCACTGCTTCTCCCCCAAGCAGCCCGACCTGAACTGGGACAACCCGGCGGTGCGTAACGCCGTCTTTGACATGATGACCTGGTGGTGCGACAAGGGCATCGACGGTTTCCGCATGGACGTGATCTCCATGATCTCCAAGCGGGAGGGTCTGCCCGATATGCCCACCGGCGGCGCCCTCTATGCCTCCTGCAATCTGGGCTGCTGCAACGGCCCCCACGTCCACGAGTATTTGCAGGAGATGCGCCGGAAGGTACTCTCCAAATACGACCTGCTCACCGTGGGCGAGTGCGCCGGTGTGACCATCAACCAGGCCAAGCAGTACGCCAACGCCCAGGGCACCGAGCTGAACATGGTATTCCAGTTCGAGCACGTGGACCTGGACGGCGGCGACGCGGTCACCGGCAAATGGAGTACCCGAAAGATCGATCTGGTAGCCCTCAAGAAACTGCTGTCCCGGTGGCAGAACGAGCTGGAGGACGTGGCCTGGAACAGCCTCTACTTCTGCAATCACGATCAGCCCCGCATCGTCTCCCGCCTGGGAGACGACTCCCCCCGGTATCGGGAACTATCCGCCAAGTGCATCGCCACCTGCCTCCACCTGATGCAGGGCACCCCCTACGTCTATCAGGGGGAGGAGCTGGGCATGACCAACGTTCCCTTCGGGCCCATTGAGAACTACCGGGACCTGGAGTCCATCAATGCCTACCATGATCTCACCGCCCGGGGCGTCTTCCAGCCGGAGGAGCTGCTGGAGGCCATCGCCTACAAGAGCCGGGACAACGCCCGCACCCCCTTCCAGTGGGACGACTCCCCCAACGCCGGCTTTACCACCGGCGAGCCCTGGATCATGGTCAATCCCAACTACCGAGAGATCAATGCCAAGGAACAGCTGGATCGGGCGGACTCTGTGTTCCACTATTACCAGAAGCTCATTGCCTTGCGCCGCAATTCCCCGGACAACGAGCTCATCGTGTACGGCAGCTACCAGCTGATCCTGCCGGACCATCCCCAGCTGTTTGCCTACCTGCGCACCCTGGAGGGCAAGACCCTGCTCACCGTATGCAACCTGTCCGGCCAGCCGGCAGCCTTCGCCCTGCCGGAGGAGCTTGCAGGCCGGAAGAGCCGTCTGCTTGTCGCCAACTGGGCGGAGGCCCCCGCCGCCGTTCCCGGAACGCTGGAGTTCCAGCCCTGGCAGGCTGCCGCCTGGGTTCTGGAGTAACATATAAAAAGAGGATCTGCTGCATAATGCAGCAGATCCTCTTTTTTACACCTGTTCGATCTGATACTGTACCGCCTGGCACTCGTCCAGGAACGGGAGGGCCAACCCGGCATACATCAGCTCGTCGCCTCCGTACACCTTGCCATCCACCAGATAATCCTTGTTCGGGTCCAGTCCCTTCATACGCAGCAGGGGCCGCACCGGATTGGCATGGCGCTGGGTCTGAACCACACTGACCACGGCCCGCTCCTGATCGGGAGAGACGTGCATCCAGGCGCAGAAGCACTCATGCTGGAAGGGGTCGGTGAGGCGGTAATAGTCCCCCCGCATCACCACATCCCAGTAGGACCGGAAGGCGTCGATCTGGACCGCCACCTCCTCCAGTTCCTCCTGAGACAGCTCATTCAGGTCCAGCTCATAGCCGAAGGTACCGGCAGCGGCCACCACGCCCCGGGTATGGAGGGGAGTGGACCGGTGGGTCAGGCCGTTGGGTACAGCGGACACATGGGCACCCATGGTACAGCAGGGGTAGCAGTAGGAGGTACCGTACTGGATACGCAGCCGGTCCATGGCGTCAGTGTTGTCGGAGCACCAGATCTGGGGGGTATAGTAGAGCATCCCGCAGTCGAACCGGCCGCCACCGCCGGAGCAACCCTCAATGAGCAGATTGGGGAACTCCTGATGGAGGGCCTCCAGGATCTCATATACGCCCAGCACAAAGCGGTGGTACACCTCGCCCTGGCGCTCAGCGGGCAGACCAGCGCTCCACACATCGGTGAGGCTGCGGTTCATGTCCCACTTGACATAGGAGATGTCAGCGCTCTTGAGCATGGTCTGCAGATTGTCCAGAATATACTGCCGCACCTCGGCACGGGTGAGGTCCAGCACCAGCTGGTACCGGCCCCGGGTGACAGGACGGCCGGGGGCCTGGAAGGCCCAGTCAGGGTGGGCCCGATAGAGGTCGGAATTCTCATTGACCATCTCCGGCTCCACCCAGATGCCGAACTTCATACCAAGGCCCTTGATGCGCTCTGCCAGAGGTGCCAGTCCGCCGGGCAGCTTCTCCTGGTTGACGTTCCAGTCCCCCAGTCCGCCAAAATCGTCGTTGCGCTGGCCGAACCAGCCATCGTCCATCACCATCATTTCCACGCCTACCTTGCTGGCAGCCTGGGCAATGGAATAGATCTTGTCGGCGTCAAAATCGAAGAGGGTGGCCTCCCAGTTGTTGATGAGGATGGGACGGCGGGCATCCTTCCAGGGACCCCGGCACAGATTGAGGCGGATGGCCCGGTGGAACAGGCGGCTCATATGACCCAGGCCCTGCCGGGTGAACACCATAGCGGCCTCCGGCGCGGTGAAGGTCTCGCCGGGCGCCAGCTGCCAGCAGAAGTGGAACGGATGGATCCCCATGGTCATCCGGGTCTCATGGAACTGGGTGTGCTCCACCGAGGCCAGGAAGTTGCCGGAGTACACCAGGGCCATGGCCCAGCAGCGGCCAGTATCCTCGGTGGTATCCGGATCGCACAGTACCAGGAAGGGGTTCTGCTGGTGGCTGGAGGCGCCCCGGATGCTGCCGGCGGTGTGTACCCCCTGGGTGAGGGCAGCCCGTACCGGCTCCCGCTCCCGGGCGTAGGCGCCGCCCAGAATAATGAAATCGTGATTGCCTACGGGGAAATCCAGGCAGGCGGAGGACACCCGGGTCAGTCGGATAGGGGCGGCCCCGTTATTGCGCACCCGGACGGCCCGGGTGATCATATCGTACTCCTCCAGAACGCCATACAGCAGCTCCACCGTCAGGCCGCTGCACTTGTCCTGGAGCTCCACGGTCAGCGTCTGGGCGGTTACACCCTCACCGTAGAAGGCGGGCAAACCCTCCAGCGCATACTTGCCCTCGGCAACCGTGTGGTTGATGTAGCGCAGGTCCACAATGTGGCTGCCATCCGCCAGGTCGGCCTCCAGGGCAGGCTGCCGGAAGTCACCCACACCGCTGGAAGAATACTCCTGGGGCTGAGTATCCAGCGACCAAGTGCGATCCATCCCTACCTCGTCCGGGTTGGGAGAGAAGCCCCGGTCCTCGGGGCAAATCAGCCGGGAAAGATCTCCCTTTCGCAGTTTCTCACCATAATAGGTGTGAAGCAGCACGCCGGTGGCGTCGATCTTCATCTGATAGCTGGTGCTGCGGGTGTGCAGCGTGATGGTACGGCGTTGAGGATCATATTGAATCATACGGTTTCATCCTTTAACAGAAAGAGTAGAGCATGGCAAAAATCAGGGAAACAGCGGTCCCTATATTGCCCCTGCTTAACGGACCATATTATATCACATTGCAGGCTGCGGTTCATCTGCTTTGTCGGATTCTTCTGCCAGATTTCCACCTTACCTCCATATCGCATTATAAAAGCCGGCAAAGCATTGCGACGCAATGCTTTGCCGGCTTTGTTGGCTCACTCCCATTCGGCAAATTCAGATATAGTAGGGTGTATTTGAGGTGATTTCGCAGGAAAAACTTTCGCAAATATGTTAATATTCCACC